>ENA-OPZM01000330-OPZM01000330.1-human-gut-metagenome-genome-assembly--contig:-NODE-330-length-20959-cov-2.443596_pt1 | contig 20959 bp, 24 predicted proteins | sample MGYA00242478_ERZ504493 | MGnify/ENA primary metagenome ERZ504493 (study PRJEB26092, sample SAMD00036227) | human gut metagenome | host: Homo sapiens | study: EMG produced TPA metagenomics assembly of... | reverse complement strand
GCCCTCATTCTTTTATTTTCTTTATGCCATAATCGGTTTCAAAGCCTCTGCGAGTTTTTCTTTCTCTGCTTCTGCCTCTGCAGATCCTTACCAAGTGTTGTGTAGTATACTTTGATTTTCGGCTCTGTTCCGGACGGGGCGGACGATGACGGTTTCACCGTTTGCCAGTTTGTAGATCAGAACGTTTGCGGATGGGAGTCCTGTTTCTTCCGGTTTCTCGTAATCGGTTACTTTGACAACAGCGGAACCTGCGATCTCGGTCAGCGGCTCTTTTCGAAGGCCATCCATAATACCGGCCATCTTGTCCATTCCGCTAAGTCCCGGGAACTCGAAGCTGTCTACTTTGTTCAGGTAACGGCCATACTCGGCATAGATCTCTTCCAGTCTCTGTTTCAGGGAGCTTCCGATGCTTCTGTAATAAGCTGCCATCTCGCAGATCAGCATAGAACCAATGACTGCGTCTTTATCTCTTACGTACGGACCAGCCAGGTATCCATAGCTCTCCTCGAATCCGAAGATGAAGCGGTCTACTTCGCCGTCTGCTTCCAGGTTTGCAATCTGATCGCCGATCCATTTGAATCCGTCAGAACGCTGCGAAGCTCAACACCATAATGCTCAGCAACAGCATCTGCCAGCGGTGTGGATACGATGGATTTTACAGCAACCGGTTTCTCCGGCATGGTGCCTTTCTCGATGCGGCCTGCGCAGATGTAGTCGAGAAGCAGAACGCCGACTTCGTTTCCGGTTACCAGCTCATAGCTTCCATCCGGGCACTTCATGGCAATACCAACACGGTCTGCATCCGGTCGGTAGCAGCATCAGATCTGCGCCGGTTTCTTTTGCAAGATCCAGGCCCTTTTCCAGTGCTGCAAAGATTTCCGGGTTCGGATAGCTGCAGGTGGTGAAGTATCCGTTCGGGTACTCCTGCTCTGGAACGATGGTAATATCGGTGATGCCGATGTCTTTTAATACGCGTGTAACCGGTACAAGACCAGATCCATTCAGCGGGCTGTAAACAAGTTTCAGTCCGGCGGTTTTGCACAGACCCGGACGAACCTGACGGGATTCGATTGCTTCATACAGGGCATTCTTGCAGTCTTCTCCGACAAAACGGATCAGTCCTTCTTCCACGCCCTCTGCGAACGGCATATATTTTACGCCGGTCAGGATGTCGGTCTTCTGAATCTCTGCATATACAATTGCAGCAGCATCGTCGGTCATCTGGCATCCGTCCGGACCGTAGGCTTTGTAGCCGTTGTATTTTGCCGGGTTGTGGGATGCGGTTACCATGATACCTGCGTTGCAGTTGTAGTAACGGGTTGCAAAGGAAAGTGCCGGTACCGGCATCAGTGCGTCGTAGATTCTGACTTTGACTCCGTTTGCTGCGAGAACCCCTGCTGCTGTTTTTGCGAATACATCGCTCTTAATACGGCTGTCATAGCTGATGGCTACGGTCTGGTTTCCGCCCTGTGTTTTTACCCAGTTTGCAAGACCCTGTGTTGCCTGACGTACTACATAGATATTCATACGGTTTGTTCCTGCGCCAAGCACTCCACGAAGTCCTGCGGTTCCGAATTTCAGAGATACAGCAAAACGGTCCTTGATCTCCTCATCGTTTCCTTCAATCCGTGCCAGCTCCGGGTTTAGATCTGCGTCTTCCAGATCAGCTGCCAGCCATCTCTTATACTCTTCCAGATACATGTGTTTATCTCTCCTGTTCTCTTTTATTTTATGTCCTGCTATGTAATGTCCATCCTAATGCAAGCATAAGTACACTATAGTCATAATATACCATAGCCAGCCCAAAACAGCAATTAAATTTGGTCATTTAAGCAGAATTTTACCGTTCTTTTTCTCTTTTTTTCGACTGTGTCGGCTGTTTTCAGACAGAACAGAAGCAAAACAGATTTATCAGCCTTTTTATTCCTCTCCCGGTCTGTGATGATAATCAAATCCACATTTTTCCAGAAATGCCCGAGCGATTACCGTCGCACCGATCTGGTTCGGATGAATTCTGTCCCAGGCGATGTAGGAAGAATGGCGGTACTGGAAGTAATCGTTGAAGACGGCCTGCAGGTCGATAAAACGGCAGCCGTATTTCTCAGCCAGCTCGCTGCAGATCGCGCCGTAGGTGTCCATGCGTTTTCTCATCCAGTCCTCCCCATTTGGCTCCATGTAGTATGGGGTCATGAGGAAAATTCCTTTTACATTATCTTTTACGGAAAGAATCATCTTTTCGACGTTGGAACGGTACTCCTCCGGCGATACCTGCTCGTCCGGGATGGCCGGGCTGTCGAACTGTCTCCAGACGTCGTTGATGCCGATGCAGATGGATACCCAGTCTGGTTTTAATGATACGACATCACGTTCGAAGCGCTGCAGCAGGTCACGGCTTGTGTTTCCACTGATACCGGAGTTTGTCACGCGGAGATATACCTCCGGGTAGAATGCTGCAAGCATGTTTTCGACGATTCGGACATAACTCTTTCCGACATTTTCAAATAAACCTTCCCCCACCGGCTGTGCACTCTCCATATCCGTTACGGAATCTCCTGCAAATACAATCCGGTCCATGTGATTAAAAATCATTCTTTGCCTCCCTTGGTCATAATAATAGATCAAAAAAAACTTCCAAATCCCATTATAATCTTGTAATTTCGACGGTACAAGGCAGATTTTGTAAATTTAAAGCGATTTTAAAGCGATCCAGACAAAAAAAACGACTGCGAAGCACCGTTTTTCAGCGCCCCGCAGCCGGGAAATTTCTTTTTTTGCAACGATTCGAGCCATGCGAAGCCGAAGAAAAATCGCGAAACACGCTTGCATGAATGAGCAATTTTTCCGGAGTTTCATATGGCGAAAAGCAACATCGAGATAAGCTCTGAATCGTCACCATTTTTTTAGTGAATAACGCTCAGTTTTCAATCCCATCCATATACGCATTGTAAATCGCCGGATCAATATTCTCCTCAATCGACTCATACACGCTCTTCGACGCCTTTCGGATCTCCGCTCTTGTCTGGTCATCAAGAGTCAGAATCTTCGTTCCGCTCTCCTCGATCGTCGCAATTTTATCGGCGATACGGGCATCGGACTGCTCTCTTGCGTACTCGGTCGCAATCTTTGCAGCCTTGGTCATGATCTCCTGCTCGTCTGCAGGCAGATCCTTGAAGAAATCGTTGTTGACGATCAGGGAAATCAGATGCGGCAGATGGTTTGTTTCCACTACGTAATCCTGCTGCTCATACAGGTTGTTCGAAACGATGACCTCATACGGGTTCTCCTGCGCATCAATTGTGTGCTGCTGCAGGCCGATGTAAACCTCACTGAAGCTCATCGGCGTCGGGTTGGCACCGATGGCTTTCCAGAATGCCAGATGGTAGCTGTTCTCCATGGTACGGATCTTCTGCCTTTGAAATCCGAAAAGCTGTAAACCGGCTTATTCGTACTCATGACACGAAATCCCTGATCCACCATACCGAGCAGGTGATAGCCGCCCTCCGTGTAAACATTGCTGATCAGATCGTAAAACTCCGGATCATCAATCTTCTCACGGCATTCATCGAGCGAATCAAATACACACGGCAGATCGAACACGGCAAGATCACCCATAAAGGAAACCTGCGGCGCCGTATTCTGTACGACAAACGGAATATCACCATCGGCACACGTTTCGAGCAGATCGCGGTCGCCGCCGAGCGTTGAGTTTGCGTAAACCTGAATTTTCATCCTTCCATCGCTCAGCTCTGAAATCTCTTCCGCAAACTTCTCGGCGAAAATCTGTGTTACCGTATCCTCCGGCTCGCCGTTGCCAGCGGCCAGGAATAGCGCTGTGTCGTCTCTTCCCCGGAAGAACCGCAGCCGGCAAGCGATGCGCCAAGTGCAACGACAACAGCAAGTACCGTCGCTGTTCGGAAAAGCTTTTTCTTTTTTTGTCATCTTTTTCATTGTCCTTCGCTCCTCCCTATAAAATTCCAATCGAAATCGCCGGAATAAACGTAATCAGCAGCAGTGCCACGAGGAAGAAACCGATCATCGGCATTGCCTTCTTCGCAATCTGCATAACCGGAACGTCGGTCAGGGAGCTTGCCACGAACAGATTGACACCGATCGGCGGTGTTACGAAACCAATCGCAAGGTTGACAACCATGATGACACCAAACTGAATCGGATTCATGCCGATCGCCTGTACAATCGGCAGAAGGATCGGCGTCAGAATCAGAATCGCCGGGGTCGTATCCATAACCATTCCGACAATCAGCAGGAATACATTGATAATCAGAAGAATCGCAACCGGACTGTGGAAGTTGTTCAGGATGAACTCGCTGACCGTCTGCGGTACCTGCATCAGCGTCAGTACACGCGAGAATGCCGTAGATGCTGCCAGGATGAACAGGATGGGGGTGAACGTACGGATCGCCTCAACCAGGATCGGCCAGATATCACGGATGCGGATGCTCTTATACACAAAGAGGCTGACAATGAGTGCATAAAATACAGAAATAACGGCTGCCTCCGTCGGAGAAGCAACACCGCTGTAGATACAGCCAAGGATGATAACCGGACTTAACAGGGCGAAAAAGCTCTCTTTTAAAACGCGAAGCAGACCTTTATCATGCAGCACTTTAACTTCCGCGTGAATCTTCTCTTTGTCCTCTCCATACCGTTTACAGTGATAGATCGCATAGACCATGAGCAGCAGACCGATCATCAGCCAGGAACAACACCGGCGAGAAACAAGTCACTGACGGATGCGCCGGATGCCATGCCGTACATGATGAACGGAATACTCGGCGGAATAATAACACCAAGACCGCCGGCAACTGCTACGATGGCAGTGGAGAACGTCAGGTCATATCCAAGCGTCGTCAGAATCGGAATGGTCATACTTCCAACCGCGGCAACGGTTGCCGGAGCGGAACCGGAAATCGCACCGTAGAAAAGGCAGGTGACGATGACGGCACACGGCATACCCGCGGTGAATTTTCCAAGGAAATAGGCGAAGACATCAAACAGTTTTTTTGAGATGCCTCCCTTTGCCATGATGATACCTGAGAGAACGAACATCGGAACCGCCAGCAGCGGGAAGGAATCGAGTCCTCCGAACATGGCGCGGATCAGATATTTGGCTCCTACCGTAAAGGACGGGTCAAACACCGACGGAAGCACAGATGTGATTCCAAGGGTAATCGATACCGGAACAGCGATGACCAGCAATGCAACAAAAATCAGAAATAATACTACGACCGGCATTAGCGTTCCTCCTCATTCGAATTTTTAATCGTGTTGACGCGGTTGTCGATGCCCGCATTCAGGGCATTTTCAGCGGCGTTATCCATACCGGCGTTTGCCTCAATGAAGGATTCCGGCGTATTCCGCTCCGGATGGGCCGGATCGAAAACATTCTCCCGCGGGCAACACGGAACTCGATGATCCATCTCTGCAGGACACGGAATGCGACCAGCACGAAGGAGACAAGCGGCGCCGCCTGAATGAAGTACATCGGGATTTTGCAGGCCGGGGAAAGCTGGCCGCTTTTGACCGACGACATCATATAGGAAAAAGCGAATGGAATCATATAGATGAAAAAGATTAATTCGAACGTATGATTCACAATTTTGAAAATGGCTTTTCCTCTCCGCGGAAAAATCGCAACAAACTGCTCGATCTTAATCGAAAGGCATTTCTTGCTGCAGTAGCTGACGCTTAAAAAACCGCACCAGATAAAAATATATCTGGTCAGCTCTTCCGACCACGACAGCGACATGCCAAGAACGTAGCGGCAGAAAACCTGGACTCCCATGATCAGCGTCATGGCGATCAGGCCGATCACAAGAAGAAATTCTTCGAGGTTTTCATCCAGCCAGTGAAATATTCTCTTCATAAAAGGCATACCTCCGTTAAATTTATAACAGAATAATAATACAAAAGGGACATCGGCATCAACAGCAAAGCTAAAAATACCGGTGTCCCCCAAAGAAAAAACGGTTACATGGCTTTGTGAAGCAGATCCAGAACGGTGCTCAGATCATTCACACCCATCTGACCCGGTGCGGATGCTTTCTTCGCTGCGCCGAAGGTCATGGAAGAACCAAATACCTCACCGCAGAGACGGCTGATCACGCCGGTGCCTGCCATGGACATGGTGATAATCGGTCTGTCCGCATAATTGGTGGTCATTTCTTCTGTTGCTGCAAGCAGGGTCAGAACGTCTTTCTTATTCTGCGGCATAACAGCGATCTTCGGAATGTCTGCGTTCATATCCTGCATCTTGCGCAGTCTGTAGATGATGTCTGCTTTTGCAGGAGTTTTGAAGAAATCATGGTTAGAAGCAACAACCTTTACGCCTGCAGCGTGTGCGCCGTCGATGATTTTCTTTACGATCTCATCTCCGGTGAAGATCTCAACGTCGATCAGATCAACGTATCCGGTCTGTGCTGCCTTGATGTTCAGCTCAGCGTATGCTTCCGGCTCGATAGCTTTCTCGCCGCCCTCTTTGGAGGTACGGAACGTCATCAGAATCGGAATATTGCCGAGTGCTTCGCGGAGGTCTTTTAATACCTCTTCTACCTGTGCGAAGTCGAATACGCCTTCAAACCAGTCTACACGCCACTCTACAACGTCAACCGGAATCGAATGGAAGGTTTTTGCTTCTTCGATGATATCGTTTTTGGTAACTCCTACGATCGGAACGATGATCTTCGGTGCACCGGCACCGATTTCAATATCACGAACTTTTACTGTATTCATGTGTTTTTCCTTCTTTCTTCAATATTAACCCTGACTTTTCTTTTGCAGCTTTTCTTTTTCACGCCCGGATTACTTGGTTCTTCGTACTCCGCAATCCTTAATCTCATTTTAGTTGTCCTGCTGCGCAAGTTCAACCATTTTTTTATAGCGAATGTTTACAAACAGTCCAAGTGCAACGCCAACTGCGGTCAGAACGATGTTCATGGTCATAACGCCGGACGGCTGCATTTTAGATGCTGCGGTCAGGATGGTGTAGTTGCAAAGAGAAGATGCAATCATAACCAATGCGGTTACGGTTCCTTTGATTTTCGGGAACAGCATATTGCAAACGGAAGTTGCGATCTGAAGCAATCCGCCTGCGCCTGCCCATCCGATGATGAAGGCACCGGCGATCATCAGCGGTTTGCTCTGTCCCATCAGGACTGCGATCATGGTTACAAGGCAGATTGCCGGGTAAACAACGATGAAACGAACGTCTTTGATTTTTCTGGTCAGGAATGCTGTTACGATCAGTGCCAGCATGGTTCCTGCAGAATAATAGGTCTGCATGATGGACGGATCAGCCAGCCTACATTCTCTTTTGCAAAGTTCTGTGCACAGTTCAGCCACAGCTGGAATGTACCGGTGCAGGTGAATCCGATCAGGATCATGGCGATGGATTCGAAGGAGAAATGTGTATGTTTCAGACTGTCGATCAGACCCTCTTTTTTGCCGGATGCTTTCTGGTCAGCGTCTGGCAGCGGGAACAGGAATACCAGTACGAAAAGTACGATATAAGCGATTCCGCATCCGTAGAATAACGGATTGTAGGAGGTAAGGCCTGCTGCTGTAGAAGTAACAGCTACACCAAGAACAAATGGAAGCAGCATCTGAGCGATTGCGATGAAGAATTTGATTCCCATGGTAGCAACGCCAGGAGCTTTGTAAATAATCTCGATACTGCCGGGTAAATACCGGTATCCAGGAAGGAGTTTGCGATACCGCCGATGATGGCGCATACGTAAGCGATGGTGTAACCGCCGTGTGTTCCTGCATGAAATGCAAGAGCAAGGCCGATCAGGTAAATTGCATAAGAAGCACTTCCGATTGCGGTGGAAATGCGGCGTCCGAGCTTGTCGGACAGAGGACCTGCAAATGGCAGTGCGATCAGACGGCCAAGACCGAGTGCTGCGGAAATTGCGGTAATTGCCATTGCTTCCACTCCCCATGCTGCTGCCAGAGCCTCTTTGATGACTGCCTGGCCCAGAATAGAGCATCCAACACCGTGGATAAAGTAGTTCAAGTACAAAATTAATGCACTTGGCAGGTATTTCTTGTTCATGGTTTCTCTCCTTTTTAAATAGATCATGTGTTGAGGTCAAATTGTCTTTTTCCTCTGTTCGGTTCATCCTTTTGTTTTGTCACAAACAACAGATTACCAGTTTCGTGAATGTTAAAAAAATAACATTTGCCTTTATTTTAACAGTGAAAGTGTGTGCGGTCTAATGCTTTTAAAGGAAAAAATCAATGCATTGAATGCATTGATATGGTATACTTGAGTTATCATAATAAGAGGAAGCAAAGACTTTCTTACGGAACCATTTTTTCAGGAGGAAAAACCACATGACACTGAATCAGATTCTCTATTTCCGAAAGGTCGCCCGGCTGGAAAATTATCACCAGGCGGCAGAGGAGCTTTATATTTCCCAGCCATCCCTGAGCCGTTCGATGGCCGCCCTTGAAAGCGAGCTTGGAATCACGCTGTTTGAAAAGAAAGGGCGCGGTGTTGTCCTTACCAATGCCGGCCGTCTTTTCCTGGAGCATGCAGACCGGATCGCGGGCGACTGTGATATTGCGGCAGGCAAGATGAAAGAGCTCGCCTCCGGTGGCGGCAAAATCAATATCGGTTATATTTTTCCACTTGCCGGACATTATATTCCGCACAACGTCCGTACCTTTCTGGACCAAGAAGAAAACAAAAATGTTGCATTTAGCTTCTGGCAGAACCATACCCCGGCCATTGCACAGAAGGTGAAATCCGGCGAACTCGATCTTGGGTTTGGCGGCTTTTTAAAGCGCGACGACATGGAGTTTTTCCGTTGATCCAGCAGCCGCTTGTCATCGTGTCCCCGGAACAGCATCCGATTGCCGATGAACCGGAGGTTCCGCTTGTAAAGCTTACCCGTTATCCGGTGATCGGCTACGACCGCGCATCCTGGATGGGGGCCTACACCGGTCATCTCTACCGCAAATATCAGCTTCATCCGAATATTATCATGGAATGCCCGGATGAATATTCGATTGTGGCACTGGTACGCGAAAACTTCGGCATCGCGCTCATGCCGCGAACCGATATTCTGGAACAGGCAGACGGTATCCGCATCCACACACTGAAAGGTCTCGAGATTTATCATCAGACTTTTATGTTCTGGATGAAGAACCGCTACCGGCTTCCGGCTGTCGAACGGTTTACCGAATACATGAAACAGCACGCTGACATTATCGAAGAGTCCAGAAACGATAGCGAAAACGTATCAAAAGTTTATCTGAAAGATATTGTTAATTTTTAGTCGAAAGAGTTATGATGGATTTGTCACAAACAGAGGATTACCGCTCATGTAATGAATAAGGAGAAATTTTCATGAAGAGTGCTTACCCAAAAATTTTCGAGCCAATTACCATCAAACGAACAACGATTAAAAACCGTATTGCAATGACCCCGATGGGAACCAACTACGGTGAGACAAGCGGTGAAATGAGTAACCGTCATATGAACTACTACTCTCTCCGCGCAAAAGGCGGCGTTGGTCTTATTATTCTGGAGAACGCCAACATCGAGTACCCGGTCGGTTCCAACGGAACCAGCCAGATCCGTATCGACCACGACAGCTTTATGCCGCGCTACTATCAGTTAGTAGAGAACCTTCACAAAAACGGTGCTACCGTAGCGATCCAGATCAACCACGCCGGAGCTTCCGCATCTTCCGCAAGAACCGGTATGGAAACCGTTTCTTCTTCCAACATCCCGACAAAAGCCGGCGGAGAAACCCCTCGCCCGATGACAAAAGAAGAAATCATGACAACCGTGAAAAAATACGGCGAAGCTGCAAAACGTGTGCAGGCCATCGGCTTTGATGCCATTGAAATCCACTGCGGCCACTCCTACCTGATGAGCCAGTTTATCTCCCCGTATTACAATAAAAGAACCGATGAATTCGGTGGTTCTGTAGAAAACCGCCTGCGCTTCCCGCGTATGGTCCTCGAAGAAGTACGTAAAACGTCGGACCGTGGTTCCCGATCATCGTTCGTATCTCTGCCGAGGAGCGTGTTCCGGGCGGAAACACACTGGAAGATACCCTGGAATACCTGGAGTACCTGGATGAGTTCGTAGATATGTACGACGTATCCTGCGGTCTCAACCCATCCCTGCAGTATCAGATCGATTCCAACTTCCTGCCGGATGGATGGCGTTCCTACATGGCAAGAGCCGTAAAAGACAAATTCAAAAAACCGGTCATCAACGCTGGTAACTACCGTGATCCGAAGGTCGTTGAAAAAGTTCTCGAAAGCGGCGATGTGGATATCGTCGGCATGGGACGCGGCCTGATCGCTGAGCCGAACTGGGTGAAAAAAAGTTGAAAACGGCGAGGAAGATCTTCTTCGGAAATGTATCTCCTGTAACGTTGGATGTGCTGGAAACCGTATCGGCGTCAACCGCCCGATCCGCTGTACCGTAAACCCGGCTGTTCCGGAAGGCGATATTTACAAAGCACTGAAAGTAAACAAAAACTGCAACGTTGTTGTTGTCGGCGCCGGTACTGCCGGTATGGAAGCAGCCTGCACCGCAGCAGAAGTCGGATGCAACGTTTTCGTACTTGAGAAAAACGATCACATCGGCGGTCTTTCCACTTTCATCTCCGATCTTCCAAGCAAGACCCGTATGAAAGATTTCCCGAAATACCTTGAGGCAAGAGCCGCCAGACTGAAAAACCTGTATATTTTCCTCAACACCGAAGCTACGGTGGATAAGATCAAACAGTTCAAACCGGACATCATTGTAAACTCCACCGGTTCCGTTCCGCTTGTTCCACCGATCAAAGGCCTGAAAGAGAACATCGATGCCGGAAACGTAAATACCATCTTTGGTATGATCAACAATGTAAACGCCGGAAAATATCCGGAAGAAGCCTGTCAGGGCAAGAAAGTCGTTGTAGTCGGCGGCGGTTCCGTAGGACTTGACGTTATTGAATACTTTGCACCGAGAGGCGCCGAGTGTACCATCATCGATATGCTGCCGCAGATCGGTATGCTTGCAGACCCGATCACCAAATGCTCCATGCGTGAGACACACGACAAATACGGTGTAAAAGAATATGTCAACACTGCTCTTCAGGAAGTAAAAGAAAACGCATTCACTGTAAAGCTTCCGGACGGAACCATCCAGGATCTCACCTTCGATTACGGATTCAACTGTCTTGGAATGCGCTCCAATAACCCGATTCTGCCGGAGCTTCAGGAAGCATTCGCCGATACCCATACTTATATTTATACCATCGGCGATTCCGTCCGCGCACGCCGCATCATGGAAGGTACCATGGAAGGCGCGCGATCCTGAATGTACTGGAGTCCCAGGGATACCTGCATCTGGAGCCGCTTGAGTAAGTATCGACTTTAAGCAGCCCGACAAAAAACTGTATATCATCTGCTGCGCTGCCTCTTTTTCAAACCGAAACAGCGCAGCATGAAAAAAGAAAAGAGGAAAATATCATGCCAAATATTACAGGACATACCGAATTAGTTGGATTAATGGCTTACCCGATCCGTCACACCCAGTCTCCGACAACCCACAACCTTGCATACGACAAAAACGGAGATGACGTCATTCAGCTTGCTTTCGAAGTTGATAACGATTCTTTAAAAGATGCTGTGCAGAGTATCCGCGCGCTGAAAATGCTCGGTTCCAATATTTCCATGCCAAACAAAACTGTTGTCCACAAATATCTGGACGAGGTAGATGAAGCAGCTAAGTTATGCGGCGCTATCAATACCGTAGTCAACCTCCGCGACGAAAACGGTCAGGTAACCGGAAAACTGAAAGGCTACAACACCGATGGTATGGGATACTGGCAGGCACTGACCGAAGAGGGCATCGATTTCAAGGGAATGAAGATGGTCCTGATCGGAACCGGCGGTGCTGCTACTGCAATTGCAGTGCGCGGTGCTCTGGATGGAGTTGCAGAAATTGAAATCTTCAACATCAAAGACAAATTCTACAGCCGTGGAGAGGAAATTGTTGATCTGATCAATAAGAACACCAACTGCAAGGCTACCATGAACGATCTGGCAGACAAAGACCTCCTGAAAGAAAAAATGCACGCAGCTGACCTGTTCTGCGATGCTACCGGCGTAGGAATGCATCCACTCGAAGACCTTTCCAACATTCCTGATCCTTCCTTCTTTAAAAAAGATCTCATCGTAACGGATACCGTTTACGCTCCGCGCGAAACCGTTATGATGAAACAGGCAAAAGAAGCTGGATGTGAGAAAGTATTCAACGGCATGGGCATGATGCTGTTCCAGGCACTCATCGCAATCAAGCTGTACACCGGAAAAGATACTCCGGTTGACTACATGAAAGAGAAACTTGGAATCTGATTTCCGGGCGAATCTTTTCCATCTTAAACCTTAATCAAAAACCAACACGAAAAGAGGAAATGAACTTTGCGTCATTTCCTCTTTTTTTCTTGCTTTCTTTCGGCATCTGGAGTATAATTCACTTCATATAGTAGCAGTTTAAAGTGCTACAGCACGATTTATCATCATGCGGAAATACGAGGAGAGAGAGGATTTCAAATTATGTCAAAACACATCACAGGACACACCGGATTATTATGTTTACTCGGAAGCCCGGTTGCACACAGTGTTTCTCCGGAAATGCACAACGAAGCATGCGACCAGCTCGGCCTTGATTATAGCTACCTTGCCTTTGATGTACCGGAAGACAAAATGCCGCAGGCAGTCGAAGGACTCCGCACCATGGGTGCAAGAGGCTGGAACATCACCATGCCTGGCAAAAATATCATGTGCAAATTGGCAGACAAGGTTTCTCCTGCTTCGGAGATCTCCGGCGCATGTAATACCATCGTCAACGACAACGGCGTTCTCACCGCTTACACCACCGACGGTGTCGGCTTCATGAGAGCAGTTGCAGAAAACGGCGTAGACATCATCGGCAAAAAGATGACTCTGCTCGGTGCCGGCGGCGCTGCTACTGCAATCCTGGTACAGGCAGCCCTCGACGGCGTGGCTGAGATCAATGTATTCAACGTCAGAGACAATTTCTTCGGAAGAGCCGAGGAAATCGTTGCAAAACTCAATGAGCGTACTTCCTGCAAGGTTACCCTGCACGACTTCTCCGATCCGGAAGTCCTTCGCGCATCCATCGCAGACAGCGCCATTCTTGTCAACGGAACTTCCGTCGGAATGGCTCCAAAAACCGAGAACACCATCATCACCGACACAACGATGTTCCACAAAGACCTCTTCGTTTTCGATGTGATCTACAATCCGCAGGAAACCCGCCTGCTGCGTGAGGCAAAAGAGGCTGGATGCAAGACCGGAAACGGTATGTACATGCTGTTATACCAGGGAGCTGCTTCCTTCAAACTGTGGACTGGCGAGGATATACCGGTTGAGATCATCAAAGAGAAATACTTCTCCGGAAAATAAGAAGAACTCCTGCTTTGCCGAATTTTCGCCTGCGGCGGGTCGCTTCGGCGACACGCGCAAAAAGCGACACGAACAAGAAACGGCAAAAGGCTTCTGCCACGGATTTTTATCCGCTGGCAGAAGCCTTTTTTATAATCTTTTTATGATCTTTTTTTGATCAGCCCGCTTTCTGTACTTCATCAAGCTGTGCTGTATACAGTTTATAATAATGGCCTTTCTTTGCATCAGCTCATCATGTGTTCCGCTCTCCATAATACCGCCGTTATCGATATACATAATCTTATCGCAGTTGCGGATCGTAGACAGACGATGCGCAATGATAAATGAGGTTCTGCCCTTCAGCATGGCATTGAGTCCCGTCTGCAGTGCTTTTTCGGTCTGTACGTCAATGCTTGAGGTCGCCTCATCGAGAATCAGAATGGCCGGATCGGAAAGCAGGGTACGCGCAAACGAAATGAGCTGCTTTTGTCCCTGGCTCAGCATGGAACCACGCTCCCTTACCTCCGTCTGATAGCGATCCGGCATTTTGCTGATAAACTCGTCCGCACAGACAGTTCTGCTCGCCTTCACAATCTCCTCATGCGTTGCGTCAAGCTTTCCGTAACGGATATTATCCTCAATATCTCCCGAGAAAATAAAGCTGTCCTGCATCATAATACCCATCTGCTCACGCAGGGAATGAATGGTCACCTGCGAGATATCCTGTCCATCGATCAGGACGCGACCGCCATTGACATTGTAAAACCGTGAAATCAGATTGACAATCGTACTCTTTCCGGCTCCGGTCGGTCCGACAAGCGCCACACTCTCACCCGGTTTTACCGTAAACGAAACATCGTTTAAGATCTGTTTTGACGCATCGTACGAGAAATTTACGTGATCGAAGGTCACCTCACCGCGGATTTTTGGCATTTCAACGGCATCTTTTGCATCCTTTACCGTCACCGGCTCATCCATCGTCTCAAAGATACGTTCCAGATACGCAATGTTGTTGATAAAGTTATTGAAGATGTTTCCAAGGTTCATGATCGGCTGCCAGAAATACGATGCATAGCTCGAAATCGCTACAATCGTACCAACCGACTTATTTCCCTGCCCGAAAAGGATCAGACCGGACAGAAAAATGGCAGCACGCACGCAGACGGAAATTGAATCGATACCCGGCCATACCAGGTTGGAATAGCGAACTGCTGTATTCCATGTTCTGCGGCAATCCTTGGAAAGATCTTTGAAAATCTCCGCATTCTCATCCTCTCGTGCAAAGATCTGCGTAATGCGGGCTCCGACAATATTCTCCTGCAGATAGGCATTCAGGTTTGAGTTCTTGTTCGAAACTGCCTGCCATGCACGTCTCTGTTTATTCTTGATCCAGACCATGAAAACGCACAGCACCGGCACGCCGCAGAGCACGACAAATGCCATCTGCACATCAACCAGAAACATGAAATCACGATAAACAGAAGGTTGAAGCTCTCCAGAACGATGTTGATCAGACCATTTGACAGCATATCCGATACCGAGTTGACGTAGTTGACAACCCGAATCAGGATCTTGCCGTGCGGGCGGTCATCGTAATACTGGAACGGCAGCTCCTGCAGATGTGCAAACAAATCTTTTCGGATATCATAGATGATACTCTGACTGACATCCACCATAATGCGGCTTCGGATTGTTGTGAAGATCACGCTCACCAGATAGATGCCGACCAGCATTCCCACAAGAGAAAATAAAAGCCTCTCGTTTTTCTCCGGAATTGCAAGGTCCAGCGCCCGCTGGATAACCATCGGCGCCACATAGCCGGACGCACCGCCGATGCCACTCAAAAGGATCGCAAAAACCATCCGTTTTGCATATTTTTTGATATAGGATGAAGCTCTGAGCAGATGCTTGATGTCAAACGGCTCTTCGAGCACTTCATCCTGCTTGTATGTATTTTTTGCCATTGCTTCCCCTCCTACAGTTCATCCACACCGGTCTGCAGCTTCACCAGTTCATAATAGTAACCCTTCTTCTCCATCAGTTCCTCATGTGTTCCCATTTCTTCAATATAGCCATTTTGCAGAACAATAATCTTGTCCGCTGTTTTCGTTGTCGAAATTCGCTGTGCAATCACAATCTTGGTACATGGAAAATCAAGCTCCCGTAAGGACTGCTGAATCTGTTTCTCTGTTTCCATATCAACCGCCGATGTTGTATCGTCAAGAATCAGAACCGATGGACGGATCGCCAGTGCTCTTGCCAGAGAAATTCTCTGCTTCTGGCCTCCGGAAAGACCAACACCGCGCTCTCCGACCAGGGTATCGTAGCCCTCCGGCATCTTTGAAATGAAATCTGCCGCAGCGGAATACCTTGCAAACTTGACAACCTCGTTCATCTTGATCGAATCATCGCCGTAAGCAATGTTGCCCTCGATCGTATCAGAATACAGCAGGACATCCTGCGTCGCAAGTCCGATGTGTTTCCGGAGGTCATACAGCTTCAGATCTTCCACCGGAATTCCGTCAATCCGGATCTGTCCTTCTGTCGGCTCATAAAACCGCGGGATCAGATTGATCAGCGATGTCTTGCCGCAGCCGGTCTCGCCCATGATCGCAACCGTCTCGTTCGGATGGGCCGTGAAGGAAATATTGTGCAGAACCGGCAAATCACCATCCTCGTATTGGAAGGAAACGTTATCAAACTCGATTTTGCCTTCAAACCGCTCCGGATGGGAAACGGCATTTTCTTCGTCCCTGATTTTCGGTTCGGAGTAATACAGCTCCATGACCTTTTTCGACGCTGCTGAGAACCGCTGAAATTCGTTCATGATATTTCCCATCTGACGCATCGGATTGGCGATTGCCAGATGAGGCCTGAAAATGCCACATAGTCTCCCATAGTAAGCTGTCCTCTGATCATAAAAACACCGCCGACTGCGAGCAGGACAACCGGCATCAGGTTCGCAATACTCTCGACAATCGGGAAAAATTTCAGCCATACCATTCCGGTTGCCTTATTCGTCTCCGCATAGTCGGTATTGGCACGGTCGAATTTCTCGATTTCGTAATCTTCTCTTGCAAACGCTTTGACAACGCGGTTTCCGGAAATATTCTCCTGTGCGCATGTATTCATCTGTGCCAGTTTTTCACGCAGCGCCGCATGCATCGGGGCAACGCGGTTCCGGAACAGATAGATAATCCAGAATACAAACGGTGAAATCACAAGAACGCACAGTGCCAGCTTCCAGTTCGTATACAGGAAGAAAACGGCCGCTGCAGCAAACAGAGAAAATGACTCAACCACCATTCGTACAACCCATGCAACCATGTGACGCACCGCATCCAGGTCTCCTGTCTGCCGTGTCATCAGATCTCCTGTCCGATAGGTACTGTAAAACGTCATATCCTGACGCTGAAGCTTGTCGTACAGATAATTCCGCACCCGGTACAGAACACTCTGCGACACCGTCTCATAGATCATACAGCTGCCATAAACAACGATAACACGCAGGAACGTAAAGCCGACCATCGCAAACAGCAAGCGGTAAAGCAGGTCACGGTGTACCTGAAGATTTGTCGCCGCGTTCTCCCCCGTTAAAAACAGATCCACAATTTTTCCCGAAAAATAGGGAATCGTAAGCTGCAGAATATTGTACAAAACGGTTCCGAGAATACCGACAAAGTACAGCGCCCGTTTTCCCTCCATGTTTTCCCACAGCCACGCAATTTTGTTTTTCGGGAATTGTTTCGTGTTGCTTTTCATGTTTTCATATCCCCCCTTATCTTAGGAAATTGAGTTACCAAATTCAGCATTAATTTTCTTTCAAATGCTTTCGCCATTGTATCAATTTTCATTTGGATATGATATAATGCGACTGTACAAAAATAGAATGTTTCTATTTTTCCGAAACTGATATTCCCAGAAAAATACTGAATATTTTTTACCTGAAGGGGGACTTTTCCGTTGAAGAATCTTTTTGAATACAGTGACATCCTGCACTCGCCGATTGAAGCCTTTTCCTGCTGCTCCGACAGTTTTTCCATGCCGGTCAAATCCCACTGGCACTATTTTACGGAGGTTCTTTATCTGCAGGAAGGTTCTCTTCTCGTGAGCTGCAACGATTCCGTCTACCACATAAAACCGGGCTCTTTCATCCTGTTTCCTCCACAGACGGTCCACGCACTTGCCGCAGACCAGGATCGGCCATTCCGCTATTTCTGTATCAAATTCAACCTGAACCGCATCCAGCTCACCGGAAGCTACCTTCCGAACCTGAGCTTTGCTTTCCATAAAATCGCCACGATGACCTATCCTTCGCTTTTGTTTACGCAGGAAGATCTCTCAGAGCTGAATCTCCATGATTTTTTTGTAACCCTTGAGAGGGAGGCTCTTGAAAAGAAATACGGTTATGATGCCTATATCTATTCTCTCTTTTCCACACTGTTTCTCCGGCTTCTGCGTATCTGGCACTGCCAGGGAATCTGTTTCAATCCCGAATCGATTTCCGAGAGTGAGGAACAGAGTATGCAGGATATCCTCGTCTATCTCGACCGCCATTCCCAGGAAAACATCAATATCGAGGCACTGGCACATAAATACAACATGAGCTACTCCTATTTTGCCAAACTTTTTCTGAAGCATTACGGGCAGAGCTGTAAGCAGTATATCGAGTTTATCCGCCTGAACAAGGTTGAAAACCTGCTTCTTTTTACCGACTATGACCTGAACTATATTGCAGCCGAGACCGGCTTTGCGGACTGCAGTCATCTGATCCGCACCTTTAAAAAAGCGGTACCAGATCACCCCGCGGCAATTCCGTCAAAAGCACCAGACCACGGTTTCCTCGTCTCTCCCGGCGAAGCTGGGATAATCTGAAAATGAAAAAACCCTGCAAAAAAGAGCGTTGCCATAAGAAAACATGAAAAAAACCAGTAAAATCAATGTTTTTTAGGGCAGCGGAAAACGGGGCAGGTCAAAACAACTGAATAATCAGACAGAAACAGGGTGTTGTCAAGCATGACAGCGCCCTTTTCTGTTCCCCGGCTAAGCCGCAGATTTTGAAAAAGTCTGCGGCTTTTCTTTTGCCCAAACGCAGAAAGGAGGCGACGGCTATGTACTTCACTTCCGGCAGCGACCGGGCCTTTGAACAGCCCCAGCCCCGGCCAGAGCAGCCGGACGAGGCGGCACCGGGATTGGAAAACTCGGTGTTGGAAAATCCAACATCGGATAATCCGACACCGGGAAACCCGACATTGGAAAATCCAATGCAATTAAATAAAGATATATCAAGTAAAGAAAAAAACGACTACGGATGTATCAATTACCGATTCCATTCCTATCCTTTCCCGACCCTTCCCCTCGGAGGACGAAGCGCACAGCCGCCGGAACAGAAAGGAACGGGAGCGAAATCACAGAGCGCCATAGAGATTTATCGTGAGATCATCATGGACAACATCGAGTACGAACACCTTTGCCAGCACGCCAAGGGCATTGACCGGGAAACGCTGGACGAGATCGTGGACTTGCTGGTGGAAACCGTGTGCAGCGTCCGCAAGACCATCCGTATTGCCGGGGACGATTACCCGGCAGAGCTGGTGAAATCCAAGTTTATGAAGCTGGACAGCTCTCACATCGAGTTTGCTATGACATAATCGGCAATTATCCAAAAACGCCGGGCGCGGAGGTGTCAAAGCCTCTGCGTCCGGCGCTCTTTTTTCTTATGCCTGCCCCATTGGGAAGTTAGGCAGTTCTTCCAACAGTTTCAGAATAAGGTGCTGCTTCATATCTTCGTCAACGGCCAACTCGTCGATCATGGGGGTGTAGTGTTCGATCACTTTTTGTTTAGCCCATAGCTCACCGGCGACGGCGGCCCTGATGGTAGCTGTGTCCAGTAACATTTCCTGTTCGGCCATCGTGTCAACTCCTGTCGTTTTTTGTCTTATTCCAGCATACCACAGAACCGGCGGGAAAACCAGCGCCGGAAAGATTTTCCTACGCATTTCAAAGCCCGTTCCGACGGGTATTTGATAAATCATTCTGCCACCCCATCGACCACCGCCGAAAAGCCTTGATTTCCGTCAATGTCATTAACTTTAGCAAAGAGCAGAAATCGTAAGCATTTATAAAACTATGATTCCTGCTTTTTGTTTGTATATGGGCATACTTATCCCCTTCTCTTTGTACTCGTATTTTTTAGCTCAGTACGCTCTTTTATGGGTATTCGAATATTTTCCTGCTAATTGCCCTTTCGTTCTGGTATAATGCCGATCAGGACGAATGGGAACAAGATTTTTACTGATATCTTCATATATTTGCTGAAATAACATATTTTTCTTTTGACCATCCGTTTCAAGAAGTATATAAATCAGATCATTTTTTAAGATTCCAATACTAACAGTCTGATTGATCATCATTTTATGTTTTCTGTTCGCTTCTTTCTGATCCAGTTCACGCTCTGCATCTAATATGATATCTTCAACTAAATTGCTCAGATATATAGTGCTGTATATATCTTGTAATAACAGAATAGGTTTTGTTCCTGTAAAATTCTCTAACTGTAACCGACTCTTTAGCGTTTCATACGCAGTCTCTATCCCCCACCTCATATGATATAATTCTTTTATTTCTTCTGTATGAAATTCAGTTTGTGAAAGATTTGTAGCCAAAACTTCTAAACTTCCGTTTTCTAATAGGATTTTTACCATACGCAATGAAATTTCACCTAATTCTTTCATACGTTCTCCATCTGGCGTTCCCTCGTAATGTCTGATTCTTGACGTATCAAGTTTTATTTTAACTAGCTGATCCTTTTCTATTAAACTGTTTTGCTCTTTTTTGTAATCACTGCTTTTTAAACGTACGATAAATTTAATATCCTTATCCATCATATGTATAAACGCTGGCGTAGAAGGATAGCCTCTGTCCATGATAATAACATAGGGAATGCTGCCTATTGTTTCCGGTATTCGCTCCATCTGTTTTTCGGCCAGGCGCATTTCATTAAATTTCACCTTATTACAGTCACTTTCCAGTATCATACGATTCATTACATCATAAATACAGCCTAATCCTATTTGAGCTTGGGGCTTTGTGTTTTTCCGGCTTGCAGAACCATATAGTTTCAGTGTTTCAGCAGTGGTAGGAATATTAATATCTGAGCCGTCAGCGGCTAATATTAAATGATCTTTGTAAGTTGAAAAGGTGGAATCTGCATAAAAGTTACGGTTATGATATTTATATAATTCTAAAAAAGCATCTGGATTAAGTTTCATACGCTGTTTCAGATATCCTGGTTTTGAAATAGACACACCAGGATGAGCAAGTTTCATATAATTTCTCAGTTCCAATGCCAACGTCAACCCCTTTCTGTTTATCATCGTGAAAAGAAGATCCTGAAGAGGCATTTTTCGAATTCTGGTAAAATAATTTTTATTACCTGATCGGCAAAATGCCTTAAATTCATCAGAAGTCATTTTTTCTATATCCATAAATATACGTTTCTGAGAAGCTTCATGCATAATCA
>ENA-OPZM01000329-OPZM01000329.1-human-gut-metagenome-genome-assembly--contig:-NODE-329-length-20988-cov-1.768036_pt1 | contig 20988 bp, 31 predicted proteins | sample MGYA00242478_ERZ504493 | MGnify/ENA primary metagenome ERZ504493 (study PRJEB26092, sample SAMD00036227) | human gut metagenome | host: Homo sapiens | study: EMG produced TPA metagenomics assembly of... | reverse complement strand
TCCCAAGTGACGCCAGGTATCCGCCCAGTCTATGTATTCTCCTATACAATCCTAATGACTCCTTGTCCTTTCCTTTCTCTTATATGTATGAAAAAAGACAGCCGCATATGCGGCTGTCCTTTATCTTTTGTATGTCCCCAGAATGCCGTTTCCCGTATTTTGACTCCTAGCCGCAGCCAGGTGGGTGTCCGCATCTGCTTTTCTGCCTTCCACTGACTCATTCGGAGGCTTGACATATTACAGAGATATAAGAGTCCCGTTTAAAGTTTTGTAGGTTCAAAATTACGGGAGTTATCGAACATCCCAAGGTTTCCACTGGAAATATTATTAACCTATTTACCCGTTTTTTACAACTGCCTGCAACAAGAATTCTTATGGTAAACCACTCCTCTTCCTTCCTGGCCCAGATCTTTCCTCCCATCTGTTCCACCAGAGCCCGTGCAATCGAAAGTCCAAGACCTGTGGATTCCCTTCCATTCTGCACCGTGTAGAATCTCTGAAATAATTTTCCTGCCTCCACTTCGTCAAGCTCCCTGGCATGGTTGGAAAAAAGACACCTCTCCGTCTTCCTCCAGACGGATCAGAAGATCACCGTCACTATATTTCAGCGCATTATTGATAATATTTCCAAACACGCGCATAAGCCCGCTTCGGTTTGCTTTTACCCGGATCTTTTTCTCCGGCATCCGGACCTCCAGATGGATATTCTTTTCCACCAATGCTCCATACATGCTGGCAATGCTGTCCTCCAGTATCTCGCCAAGCAGCACTTCTTCTTCCTTGCGGTACTGGCTGGCAGTTGTTACCACAGAATAGGAAAATAATTCCTCTGTCAGCTGGCGCATGGCTTCCGGTGCGGTTTTCGATGACGCTACATACTCTTTTGCCTGCTCTGTCATCTTTTCCGATTTCAAAAGCTGCAGATAGCCGCTGATAGCAGTCAGTGGCGTCCGAAGGTCATGAGAAATATTCGTAACAGCAGTCTTTATTTCCTGATCTCCCAGTTCGTACTGAAGCCTTGCCCTCCTCAAAAGCAAAAGCTGCCTGTCAAGATCCGCTGCCAGCTTCAGCATTTCCTTGTCCTGACAGTCCATCATTAACCCTACATTCGTATCTTCACAGAGTTTCTCCCCAAAGTCTTTACGGAGTCTGGCGGCTCCATGCCGCATTGACCATATTTTTGCCGTCAGCAGAATCACTGCCACAGCCAGTATCAAACAAATGAAGCCAAGCCACACCAAAGCCGCTCCCTCCTTTTTCCTGCTCTCTGGATTTCTATTTCAGATCCTTTCTCAGGAATCCCAGGATCCCCGCCACATTACATGCTATCATGATTACTATAGAGTATGCCGCCAGAAATACCGGATGCCCGGAATTTGCGCCGGCAATCGTAAAGCCTTGCCCCGTTGGCAGAAAATCCATCCAGAACTGATACCATTTCCTGACCGCTCCCGACAGATAAGACGGATTTTTTGTCATCTCTACCGCATAAGCGCCATCCGTCCCCTGAACCGCCGTCTGGATCATCTCCGGCTGAGACAGCTTGCTGAGAAGATACATCGCGGCAAACAGCAGGATAAAGGTTCCCACCTGGCAGAACACCGCAGCTGCCGCCTTATTCTGACACAGCATGGATATCATCGTATAGATAGCGGTTTCCGAACAGATCAGAAGAATTCCTATGCCTGAGTATATGGCCATAGACTCCAGATATGGCGTCCCAATCCCAAACATGGGAATCGCCACAGCGCTGACCACCAGAGAATAGGCAGTCTGCATCAGGAGTCCCGCACAGGTACAGGTTACATAGTTTGAAAGATAGATCTGCATCCGGGACGCACCTGTCACCAACTTGTTCCGGATCGTGCCGTCGCTGTATTCACAGCCCAGAAACAGGTTGGTAAACGCCGCAAAAGCCACGCTGTTGAACAGATATACATTCAGGAATATCCGGGAATACTGATCGGTCACATCGTATCCTTCCTCCACCAGCCGATACTGCTGATACAGCCCAGCATTCCATAGCACGCCAGCACTACGAGCGCTCCCCAGAACACCTTGTCCTTCCAGAGTCTCGCAAAATTTGCTCTCAGAAGCTTACGCATGGCTCTCACCTCCCATCAGATTGATGTAGTAGCTTTCCAGACTCTCGTCCCTTTCTACCATGGAGAATACCTTGCAGCCTTCCTTTTCCAACGAAAGCACCAGGTCTGTTACCTCAAAGGATCCAAATACATCCACACAGCTTTTTGAGTCTACCTTGTATTCCAGACATTTCTGATCCAGCACCCTCACCAGGGCCTGCACATCTGATACCTCCATATGCATACATTTCCTGCATGACTTTTCCAGCTCCTCTCTGCTGATTTCTTTTACCAGATGTCCGCTGTCGATAAAGCCATAATGAGTTGCCAGTCTGGACAGTTCATCAAGAATATGGCTGGAAATCAGAAATGTAATCCTTCTTTCCCGGTTCAGCTTAAGGATTAGCTCCCGGATCTCAATGATCCCCTGTGGATCCAGTCCATTAACGGGTTCGTCCAGCACCAGAAAATCCGGATTCCCCGCAAGCGAGATCGCCAGGCCAAGCCTCTGTTTCATTCCAAGCGAAAAGTGTTTCGCCTTTTTCTTTCCCGTACCGGAAAGTCCTACCAGCTCAAGAAGTTCCGGTATCCCATCGAACGAGGGTTTTCCCAGTATCCGGTATTGTTCTTTCAGATTATCCTCCGCCGTCAGATGTCCGTATATGGACGGTGTCTCTACCACCGCCCCCATTCTCCGGCGAACCCCGTTCAGGTCATCGCTTTCACTGTTCCTTCCAAAAAGAGTATAGCTGCCCTCCGTAGGCTTCTGAAGTCCGCAGATCAGCCGGATCAGAGTTGTCTTCCCTGCTCCGTTTCTTCCCACAACCCCATAAATAGCTCCCTTTTCCACATGCATGGACAGGCCGCTCAAAGCCTGGAAGTTCCGGTATCTCTTTGTCAGATTATTTGTCGTCAATACATATTCCATACTTGCTGCCTCCTTTTCACCTGAAATGATAGCATGCAGACGTTAAGATACCGGTTAAGGGAACAGTAAAGAAACAGTTAATATTACCTTTTCATTTTAAAACCAATCCCCCAGACCGCCTCAATATGATCCTGACCGTCCTGTTTTTTTAATTTCTTCCGGATATTGGAAATATGAATTTTAAGCGATCCTTCTGTACAATCCGGCGTGTCCATGCTGATAGCGTCCAGAATCCGGGACTTTGTCACTACTTGCTCCGGATTTCTCATCAGCTGTTTTAAGACCGCAAATTCTGTAGGTGTCAGATGCACCAGTTTCCCTTCTACAGACACCTCTCTTGTCTCCAGATCCATACGGATCTCTTCAAAAATAAGCATTTTTTCTTCCCGGCTCTTCTCCCTCTGATTTTCCGCAGCCCTGATCTGAGCGCTGATCCTCGCCATAAGTTCCCGAATATCAAAGGGTTTCGTTACATAGTCCACTGCGCCGCCGGTCAAAAGAGTTACCTTGTCGTCCACACTCGTCCTCGCACTGACCACGATTACCGGAATATCTGATATTTTCTCAATCACCTGCTCTCCGGATAATCCCGGCAGCATCAGATCCAGCAGTATAAGATCCGGTCTCCGGCGTTCCAGCAGAAGGAGGGCTTCCGTACCTGAATAGGCTCTAATGACCTGATATCCTTCTTTTGACAAGGCTTTCTCCAACATATCACCAATAAAAATGTCATCGTCTATCACTGCAATCGTATACATTTCTCTCCAAGGATCCTCCATATCCCTTCGGCCGCTCCATCCCGGTCATTTCCCGGCAGGATAAAATCTGCCTTCTCCTTCAGCTCCGGCACTGCATTTCCCATAGCAAAACGAAGTCCCGCGGCCTCAAACATTGTACTGTCATTTTCTCCATCACCGATACAGGCCACCTCTTCTTTTGCAATTCCAAGCCTTTCGGACAAAAAGGCAAGCGCTTCCCCTTTGATGCCTCTTTTTGCAAAAATCTCTACATAAATCGGCGTATAAGCACAGGATAACTCCGGAAACCCCTGCAAAATCTCCCGTATCCTTCTTTTTCCGCCCGCAGAGAGAAAATAGAACTGCACCTCTTCCACATCATATGGACTTTTCTCAAAGACCTCCTCCATGCTTCTTACAGTTCTGAGCTTCGTGGCATCCTTTCCAAAAAACAGGCGCCCAAAAAACGACAGCAGCCGTCCTTCCACATAATATTCATGCCGGATGTGAGCAGTACTTCCGATTTTTTTCTTATCATATTTTCCGCTGCAGGCTCTGACCAGGCGCAGTGCCTGCTCCTTTGGAATCAAAGTCTGCATCCATTCCTTCTTTTCTCTGCAGTCTGCCACCGAAGCCCCGTTGGAGCTGATCACATATCTGTAAATATTCTGTCTCCCCGCCAGTCTGTGCGGGAGACAGGACAAACTCCGTCCCGTCGTCGGCACTACAATGATTCCTGCCTTCGCCGCCGCTTCCAGCGCGTGTATAGTTTCTGCCGTCATCTGGCTTCTGCTGTTCAGGCAGGTACCATCCATATCCACTGCCAGCAGACGGATATTTTTCCCTTGTGTCATATCTTTTTACTCCTGCTACTCTGCAATATCAGCTGTCTGATACCGTATCACTTTCCCCAGATCCTTCAAGCTCACCTCCACCTGATAGCCAATCTTTCCTGCACTGAACATAATTTTGTCAAACTGCTCGGCACTCCGGTCAATGGTCGTGACAAACTGCTTTTTCATACCAATGGGTGAACATCCGCCGTGTACATATCCTGTCAGCGGAAGAAGCTCTTTAGACTTGATCATCTCGATGCTTTTTTCCCCCACACACTGAGCTGCCTTTTTCAGGTTCAGTTCCTTACTGACAGGCACCACAAATACGTAGTGCTCCTTTGACTTTCCCACTGTTACCAGCGTCTTAAATGCACGGTCCGGATCCTCTCCCAAAGCTGCAGCCACCTCCAGTCCGCTGACCGCACCGGTCTCCAGATAGTTATGGCTCCCGTAAGGATTTTCTTCTGATCCAGGATCCTCATTACATTTGTCTTTTCTTCCTTCTTACCCATGATGCCCTCCTTGCCACTTTTCTATTTTCACAACAAAAGAACTAAATTTTTTCATATAAAAATAAATACTACAACGTAGATTATACTCCACGACAGGCAATCCTGCCACATCAAAGTTATCCCCTGATCGGGGATACTTTGGGGGATAATTTGTGGATAACCTAATTGGGGACGGGATTTTCCAAAATCCCCCGTCCCCAATTAGGTGGCTTTCCGATATACCGCAAATGCACTGCTGCCGTGATCAGCTCTGCGATCCAGAATCCATGCCATACGCCCACAGCCCCGAAAATTCTGCTCAGAATGTATGCTGCCGGAATGATGACCAGCACATAGCGGAATAATGAGATGACCAAGGACGGAACACCCTTCCCCAATCCCTCCAGCGCACCGGAGGATGTAACAGAAACTGCTGATATGATAAACCCGGCGCTGATGATCCGAAGCGCCGTTTCTCCCGCCCGGATCTTTCCTCATTTTGAGTAAACAATTCCATCAGCTTCTCCGGAACAGCTAGGCAGATGATTGTGCCGAATATCATAATCAGCCCGCTCATACACAGCACAATCCGATAGATCTGTTTCACTCTCCTGTGTTCTCCCGCACCATAATTAAATCCGATCACCGGACGCATTCCCTGTACAAATCCGTTGGCCGGAAGATATAAAAAGGTCTGCAGCTTATAATAGATCCCCAGTACCAGCACATATATCTGTGAAAAGGATGCCAGGATTGCGTTCAAGGCCGAGATCAATAATGACGGCAATGCCAGATTCAAAGTAGCGGGAATGCCAATGGCATACAGCCTGGCGATCATCCGCCTGTCCGGCCTGCAATATTTCCGGCAGATTTTCACACGGATCGGCCAGCGCAGATAAACGGCAATATAGATAACCAGCGTCAGTACCTGCCCGAGGCCCGTTGCAAGCGCGGCCCCCTCGATTCCCAGCGCAGGAAATGGTCCCAGGCCAAAAATCAAAACCGGATCCAAAATGATATTAGCGATACACCCACACATCAGGCTAAGCATAGTTACTTTCATAGCTCCGACTGCCTGGAAAACTTTTTCAAAGGCCACTCCCAGAACGATGGCAAAAGTAAACAGAAAAACAATGACAGAATAACGGATTCCCAGATCAATTACTTTTTCTGATGATGTAAACATCCGCAGGAACCCGGGCATGACCGCAATTCCCGCCACTGTCAGTATCACTGCGTGGATCAGCGCCAGCAGCATACCCTGTGTTGTAGCCATATTAGCCTTTTTCTCGTCTCCGGCTCCCAGATGGATAGCAATGACTGCATTAATACCGATTCCAAAACCAATGCCGATGGCATTGACAAAATTCTGAACCGGATACACCAAAGACAGGGCTGTCATCGCATCTTCGCTGATCTGTGCAACGAAAAAAACTGTCCACGATATTGTATAGAGAATTGACCATCATAGACAGGACCATCGGCAGAGACATGGATAAAATCAGCGGCAGTACCGGCTTTTCTTTCATAAAATTCTCGTTCATATTTCCTCCCCGGTTTCCGGACATTAAAATAGCCACACAGTTACCCAAATGATAGCTGTGTGGCGAAAAGACGATCAAATCCGGAAAAATCCACGACACATTTTCCGAAAAATATCATACTTCTTTCATCACCCGTTGTCAAGACTTTGAACAATGCTTCGTTTATACCTTCAAAATTTTCTTTACGGTTTCTTTCATCTGATCCGCATCACATTCTGTTGCATGAAGAACTTTAGCATCCAGAATATCACGGATTGCCTGAGGTGTCACCCGCCCTGAAATCCCGGGCAGCTTCTGCAAAAGATCCAATTCCTCTTCTTTCTCATATACAGGATCAATCGCTGTCAGGACACTCTTTGCAAATTTGTAAGGGCTGGCTGTGGATGCAATGAGACATTTTCTCCCATCCCCGGTCTGTTCCCGGTAACTTTCACATACATGTGCAGCAACCGCTGTATGCGTGTCCATCACATATCCTGTCCTTCCATAAACCTCACGAATACTTTCCGCAGTCTCTGCTTCATCTGCAAAACCGGCGCCAAAGTCTGCCAGCCGTTCTTTCATAGCTTCCGTAATCTGGTAGCTTCCCGATTTCTTCAGCTGTTCCATCAGCTCCCGGGTCTTCGCCGCATCCTCTCCGGAAACCAGGTAAAGCAGCCGCTCCAGATTACTGGAGATCAGGATATCCATGGATGGCGACGTGGTCAGGATAAATTTCCGGTTTTTATCATAAATGCCTGTCTGGAAGAAATCATACAGCACTCTATTCTCATTGGATGCACAGATCAACTTTCCAAACGGAATCCCCATCTGCTTTGCATAATAGGCCGCCAGGATATTCCCAAAGTTTCCTGTTGGAACGACCACGTTAATTTCCTCTCCCGGACTGATTTCTTCGTTCTCCAGAAGCTTTGCATAAGCATAGACATAATATACAATCTGCGGCACCAGACGTCCGATATTAATAGAATTAGCGGAAGAAAACTGATATCCTTTCTCAGCTAGTTCGCCGGCCAGCTTCTGATCCTCAAACATAGCTTTTACACCGCTTTGAGCCTGGTCAAAATTGCCGTGAATTGCTACTACATCCACATTATTTCCCTTTTGTGTCACCATCTGCAGCTCCTGCACCCTGCTGACACCATTCTTAGGGTAAAAAACGATGATCCGTGTTCCTTCTACGTCCGCAAATCCAGCCATAGCCGCCTTACCGGTATCTCCGGAGGTGGCAGCCAGAATCACGATTTCCTTTTCCACATGGTTTTTCTTTGCCGAAGTCGTCATAAGATGCGGAAGAATGGACAGCGCCATATCCTTGAAGGCAATCGTTGCCCCGTGAAACAGCTCCAGATAATACACATCATCCACTTTTGCCAGCGGAGCAATCTCTTCCGTATCAAACTTCTCATCATAGGCCTTTGCAATACAAGAACGCAGCTCTTCCTCTGTAAAATCCGTAAAAAAAAAGCTTCATCACGGCAAATGCCGTCTCCTGATAAGTCATTCCCCCCAGCTTCTCCAACGGGACATCCAGACAGGGAATACAGGATGGGACAAACAGCCCTCCATCCGGTGCCAGGCCTGTAAGAACAGCCTGGGAAGCCGTTACTTTCAGATCGGAATTTCTTGTACTTTTATAAAACAAATCCATCTTCTTTCACCCTTCTATTCTGCTTTTCCTAAATATGATAAACAAAACCGCACTGACCGCCATCAAAACAGGATAGTATAGATGCGGTATAATCTCAAACGGTGTTAATCCGGTCAGACTGGCCGCCGATAATAACTGGGCACCGTACGGAATCAGTCCCCTGCCCCACGGATGTAAAAATATCCAGCAAAGACGCAGACCGTCTGGGTGACACCTGAAACTCCTCACTGATCTCTTTTGCAATGGGTCCGGCCATCACGATGCAACCGTATTGTTTGCCGTACAAAGATCTACCAGCAGTGCCAGGCCGGCAATTCCGGCTTCTGCTCCCCGCTTTCCGCGGATACTCTTACGGATCAGGCCCAAAATGAACTGGATTCCTCCATATTCCCGCACCAAAGATACGATACCTGCTACCACAATGGAGATTACCGTAATATCATACATACCGGTCACGCCCTCTCCTACGGCAGAAAACATTTCTCCCACCGCCAGGCTTCCCGTCGCCACGCCAATAACCAGGGACGTTACAGTTCCGGTGACCAGCACCACAAACACATTGATCCCGATCAGGCGCCGACCAGCACCAGTACATAAGGAAGCACCTGCCACGCATTATAAGGCAGCGCTCCTGTCATCTCATAGCTTCCGTCTCTGGTCACGATCCAGAACAGCACGACTGTAACCAGCGCTGCCGGAAGCACGATCCGGAAATTTTCCCGGAATTTATCCTTCATCTCACACCCCTGCGTCTTTACTGCCGCAATGGTCGTATCCGAAATCATGGAGAGATTGTCTCCAAACATCGCCCCGCAGACTACAGCCGCAATACAGACCGACATGGCAAATCCTGTTTTTTCACTGATCCCTGCCGCAATCGGCGCAAGTGCCGCAATGGTTCCCATAGAAGTTCCCATAGAAACAGAAATAAAGCATCCGATCACAAACAGGCCGGCCACCGCTACATGCGGCGGCATCACAGACAACCCTAAGTTAACCGTGCTCTCCACGCCTCCGGCTGCTGTGACCGCACCCGAGAAAGCCCCGGCACTTAAAAATATCAGACACATCGTAATGATATTTTCATCACCCACGCCTCTGGATACGATCCCGATTTTCTCCTGGAACCCGATTTCTCTGTGCTGTAAAAATGCCGCCAGCAAAGCGATCAGGAAAGCGACGATCGCCGGCATGGCATAAAAGTCTCCGGTGACAACACCTGATCCAAGAAAAATCACCAGAAAAATACCTATCGGCAGCAGTCGCCGCCGCACTTCCTTTTTCAGCCCCCATAAAGTCAGTCCTCTCTTATCCCTTATTTTTCTTACTATTTGTATAATTAACCAGTCCTCCGGCAGCGATCAGCTTCTGCATAAATTTCGGAAATGCCTGTCCCTGATATTCAGTTCCCTTTGTACGGTCATAAATCTTTCCGCTGTCAAAATCAACCTCAACTTCATCTCCGGCTTCAATCCCTTCTGCCGCCTCCGGACATTCAATGATCGGCAGTCCGATGTTAATGGCATTGCGGTAAAAAATCCGCGCAAAAGTATCTGCAATGATGCAGCTGACACCGGCTGTCTTCAGACACAGCGGTGCGTGTTCTCTGGAAGACCCGCATCCGAAATTCTTTTTTGCCACAATAATATCCCCCGGCTGAACTTTTTTTACAAAGTCCGGATCAATATCTACCATCGCATGGCTTGCCAGTTCTTTTGCATCAAAAGAATTCAAATATCTGGCCGGAATAATCACATCTGTATCAACGTTGTCACCATATTTAAATACATGTCCTGCTGCCCTCATTATCTGTCACCTACTTTCTCCGGATTTGCAATATAACCTGCGATCGCACTTGCCGCCGCCACTTCAGGAGAAGCAAGATAGATCAGGGAATCAACGTGCCCCATCCGTCCCACAAAATTACGGTTTGTTGTGGACACACATTTTTCTCCGGCCGCCATGACGCCCATGTGTCCGCCCATGCACGGTCCGCAGCTTGGCGTATTTACCGCACAGCCTGCATCCACAAAGATATCCATAAGGCCTTCGGCAATACACTGTTTATAAATCTTCTGTGTCGCGGGAACAACCATGACTCGGACATCCGGGTGCACCGTATGTCCTTTCAGGATGGCAGCCGCTTTCCGCATATCTTCCATCCGGCCATTGGTACAGGATCCGATCACCACCTGGTCGATCTTAATAGGCTCCATCGCCTCCACCTCGTCAATGGTCTTTGCATTGCCCGGCAGATGCGGGAAGGCAACCGTTGGGCGCACCTCGGAGAGATCTATGGTGATCACTTCGTCATACACCGCATCTTCATCTGCTTCATAGATCGTATAAGGTTTGCTGGAATGCTCTTTGATATAAGCCAGCGCAGCATCGTCCACCGGGAAAATGCCGTTCTTAGCGCCTGCCTCGATCGCCATGTTTGCCATGGTAAAACGGTCGTCCATGGATAAATTCTCAATGCCGTCACCAGTGAATTCCATGGATTTATAAAGCGCTCCGTCTACACCGATACGACCGATGATATGGATGATAATATCCTTTCCGCTCACATATTTTCCCCGGCTTTCCGGTCAGCACGAACTTGATCGCACTTGGCACCTTAAACCAGATTTCTCCGGTTGCCATACCTGTCGCCACGTCCGTTGTTCCCATACCGGTGGAAAAAGCTCCCAGCGCTCCGTATGTACAGGTGTGGGAATCCGCACCGATGATACATTCTCCGGCCGTAACCACTCCGGCCTCCGGAAGGATCGCATGCTCCACCCCGGATTTTCCCTGCTCAAAATACCAGGAAAGTCCCTGCTCCTTTGCATACTCACGGATCGCCTTGGAGTTCTCCGCGGACTTGATATCCTTGTTCGGAGTAAAATGATCCGGGACAAATACGACTTTATCTTTGTCAAATACATGATCGGACATCTGCTTGATGATCGGCAGTGCCATCGGTCCGGTGATATCATTTGCCATTACGATGTCTAACTTCGCTTCGATCAGCTGTCCTGCCTCCACATGGTCAAGACCCGCATGTGCTGCCAGTATTTTCTGCGTCATTGTCATTCCCATTACGACAACCTCCTCTTTTCTACTTAGTCTTACTGGATATTTTAACACAGATAAATATAGAGGCGCAAGAAAGAATCAAGAAGAGCACAAGAAGCGTCAAGTTCTGGGAATCTCCGGTCTTGACAGATGGCGCCTTCACTGCCATCTCCTGAATTTCAGGCTGCGGCTTTGGCCCTGGTTCCGGCTCAGGCTCAGGTTCTGGTTCCGGCTCGGGCTCAGGTTCCGGCTCAGGTTCTGGCTCAGGCACCTCTACAGTCTCCCGGTCCTTTTCCTCATCCGCATTATCCGCCCGGACTACTACTTCATTTTCGATCTCTTTCCCGATCAATCCTTCGTCCGTGATCATCACCTGATATTCCACCGTATATTTCTCGCCCAGGTCTGCACTCTGCAGAAATTCACCGGCATGAATGGAAAAACTATTACCGATCACCTGAATGACTGCATTTTCGATGATATTTTGTCCTGCATCCAGAAGGACCACTGAGTTTTTCTGCAGCTTTACCCCTTCTGTCAGGATCGTGTCTGTGATCACCACATTTTTCGCCACTGCATTCTGGATCCTCTGGGTCACATCTGTTGTATACGTGATCAGGTCTCCCACCTGGTACTTTTTATCTGTCTTATCCGCCTGCTTCTCAATCGTAAGCTCCGGCTTCTCCAGCCATTTTACCTGTAAAGACACCTCTGAAGGCTCTACCGTGATCAGCTGTCCTGTACCTACGTCCTGACTTCCTCCGCCGGTTTTCACGATCAATGTGCGCCAGCTCTGGGTCAGAGACGCTTTTATGGGGCCGCTCTCCCAGCTCCCGCCGTTATTGTAGGCACATCCGCCGCCAGATAAAACTGGTCTCCGCCCTTTACGGTGACATTTCCCTGTTTTTCCGTCTGCTCTGTCACGTTTACCAGTGTCATGCCCTCGGCCAGCGGAAACGTCACCGAATTGCCCGGATCTCCCTGGCAGGTGATCATGTCTGTCCGCTGGCGCTTTTCTTCAGGGCTGAAATATGCGGTAAGCGCCGTCTGGGACAGGGCAAGTTCCTGCTGCGGAACAGACGGAAGATTTTTTATATGTTCCGTGAAAGTGATCACCGCACCCTTAATATCTTCGTTCAAGCCTATAAAACCGTCACTATTCGGATCACATCCGTCATAAATGTAGGATAAAATACAGTGTGACAGACAGTAAGACCGGTCCGGGGCATCCCATCCTCCGGTCAGCTGCGGCTTGATATAAGTTTCAAATCCAGGGCCTCCATAAACATAATACATGGCTTTTGCCAGAAGCTCCTCTGAACTCATCTCTCCGGACGGATAGGTGCCATTTCCCGGCGATCCCATATCCGGCTCCAGGCAATAAGCCAGATTGCCATTTACATAATAGTAGTGCGTAGAATATCCGATATATTCCACACGCTCCCCTCGCACCAGAGAAACATCCGCCGCTTCTACTGTAACAGTTTCTTTCACTCCTGCTGCCAAAAAGATCAAAAGCAGCGGCAGAAGCACAAACAGCAGACTACGATATTCTTTTTTTCTTGTCATTATTTTTCATCTCCTTTAAAAATCAATTATGCTTGCATACATGTTCAGACAAAAATCCCGCTGTCCTCCTTTCCTGTCCCTGTATTTTGATCTCGCTTTGGAAAATCGGAATGAAATTTCCTGTGGGGGAATCCCCATTGAATTTTTGTTAGAATTTTCTTAGACGAGTACCTATATCATAAATGATTTCTGTATTCTGTCAATACAGAAATCCATTTATCCCCAGCACAGGCTCTAATGCCTGCCCTCTGTTCTGATCCTTTCCCGGATCTGTTCCAGAATTTCCTTGTGGCGTCTGGACTGAAGCTTTGGAAATGCACGCAGCATATGTCTTCCTGTCCGCAGTGAACGCTCCGCCAGCTCTTTGTACTTTCTTCTGAGCTCTGCCGCCTGCTCTTTCGTCTCTGCCAGAAGCTGCCTTTGCTCCGCAAGCTGCTGTCTTTTTTCTTCTACTGCCGCGTCTACTTTTTCCCTCAGTTCCATGGTATCCATTACATTTTCGTAGATATTCTCTCCCATCTTCCTGACAGTTCCCTGAGATCAGCCGCAATCTTCTCCATAGCGTCCAGCTGCCGGTTCCACCGCAGGATTCCGCCGACCGTCACGGTAAGATCCGCCGCCAAAGCCGCGCTCAGGACTGAGAGGATCAAGATCCCCGCCCCCAGGGGTATCAATGCACACAGATCTCCTACCAGCGGATGGACTGCTTTCACGATCACCACGCAGGCAACTCCCCATACTACGGAGAACAGCAGGCACACATATCCGCCGATGTTAAGCGGAAGCTCTGAATAATCCCACCATTTATGATGAAACAGTTTATCCAGCACATACCCCGTCATCCCTTCAATCAGGTAACCAGCACAGCTGATGCAAGGTACAATAGCAGCCACTGGTCTTCAAACGGCTCCAGAAAAACCACCACCATCACGACACCCACACCATAAATAGGCAGATCGGCCCATTAAGGAATCCCCTGTTTACAAATCTTCTTTCCTTCACCGCCGCAAAGGCAACTTCCGCACACCACCCCAGTATCCCATATATAAAAAAATATAAGAGTCCTTCGTAAATCCTCATACCGATTCCATCCTGTCTTATTTGTTTTGTAAATTAGAGTATACTTCACATTGATATCCCCGTCAAATTAGTGATATAATCTTTTTGCTAATGATAAATATTATCAATTACACAGGAGATGACACAAATGACACTAAAACAAGGAAAAAGTAATCAGACCTACCGGGTAGAAGCCATCCACACTTCCCTAGATCTGGAACGCCGGCTGGAAGCTCTGGGGCTTACGGATGGTTCACTGATCACGGTCATAAATAATGAAAAGAAAGGCGCCATGACTGCCAGATTCAGAGGTGCCAGATTTGCGCTGGGGCGCCAGATTGCCGAGCAGATCACTGTTTCGGAGGTGAATCCTCATGAGTAATGTTATTAATGTGGGATTTATCGGGAATCCCAACTGCGGGAAAACCACTCTATTTAACGCTTTTACCGGCGCCAACCTAAAGGTTGCCAACTGGCCCGGTGTTACCGTAGAAAAAAAGGAAGGAACTGCTTATTACCAGGGACAGGAATTTCGTCTCATTGACCTTCCCGGCATTTACAGCCTGACCTCCTATTCCATGGAAGAAACCGTGTCCAGGGAATGTATCATGAGCGATGAAGTCGATGTCATTGTCGACGTTATTGACGCATCCAGCCTGGAGCGGAATCTTTATCTGACACTTCAGCTTCTGGAACTCGGGAAGCCAGTCGTTCTTGCCCTAAACATGATGGATATCGTAGAAGAGCGCGGTATGGAGATCGACCTGCACCGTCTGCCGGAAATGCTGGGAGTCCCCGCAATACCGGTCTCTGCAAGGAAAAAGACGGGGCTCTCTATTCTGATGCACGCAGTAGCCCACCACAAGGAGCTTGCCTCTCAGGGTCCGCTGATCCATCACCATCCGGGGCTGCATACTTCCCACCGCCATGATCATCATGCAGAATATGCTATGGTATACCATGACGAAATCGAAGATAAAATCGATGCTATTATCGTTCAACTGACCAAGAAATATCCGGAGATGGAAAATAAACGCTGGTATGCCATCAAGTTTCTGGAAGCTGATCAAAATGTAATCAGCCAATATCCCGTAGACTTATCCGGTATTACTGACCGCAGCTATGAAAAAGAAATCATAAACCAGAAATACGATTTTATTGAAGAAGTCATTGGAGAGGTGCTGGTAAACAAATCCCAAAAGGCTGCTTTCACAGATAAGGTTGACCATTTCCTGACCACAGGTTTCTTGGACTTCCTATTTTTCTCGGAATTATGGCCCTGGTATTTTTCCTGACCTTCGCCATCGGCGACTGGCTAAAAGGATATTTCGAGCTTGTGCTGGAAATGTTTTCCGGCTCCGCCGGCGATTTTCTTTCTGGTCTCCATGTAAATGCCATGCTTCAGTCTCTGATTCTGGACGGTGTGATATCCGGTGTCGGCGGAATCCTGACATTCCTTCCGAATATCTTTATCCTGTTTCTGGCACTCGCTATCCTGGAGGACAGCGGATATATGTCAAGAGTTGCTTTTGTCATGGACGACATCATGAATAAGCTGGGGCTTTCCGGACGGGCTTTTCTGCCGCTCCTTCTCGGTTTTGGATGCTCTGTCCCCGCAGTTATGGCATCCCGGACTCTGGAGGATCCTAAAGACCGGTTTAAAACGATTCTGGTCACACCATTTATGTCCTGCAGCGCAAGACTTCCGATTTATGTTTTATTTTCGTCCATGTTTTTTGGAAAAAACGCCATGCTGGTATGCTATTCCATGTATTTGCTGGGAATTCTGGTGGCCATTGCCACAGCTTTCATTTTATCCAGAATTGACGGCAGCAAGGTATCCCATTCTCTTCTGATCGAGCTGCCAGAATATAAATCGCCCAATGCACGTACCATTGCTATTTATGTATGGCAGAAAATTAAGGATTATCTGACGAAGGCCGGTACCGTCATCTTCATCGCCTCCGTCATCATGTGGGGAATCCTGAATTTCGGCCCCACCGGTTATGTTACTGATATCACCCAGAGCTTCGGCTCTCATGATTGGAAAAATGGCAGTGCCGCTGTTTGAACCGGCGGGTCTTGGCTATTGGCAGATCATCGTCGCCTGATATCAGGCATTGCCGCGAAAGAGGTAAGTAGTTTCCAGCTGCAGCGTACTGTTCGGCATCCAGAATATCACTACTTCTCACGGAATGAACACTATGGCCGCCACATTGGCCACTATGGGATTCGGCGCAGCCAATGCATATGCACTGATGGTATTCTGTCTGCTGTACATTCCCTGCACCGCTACCATCGCCACCATGCACCGGGAACTCCACAGCTGGAAAGCCACCTTCGGCATTATCCTTTACCAGCTTCTGACAGCCTGGGTCATGAGTGCTCTGGTCTATCATTTGATTCTGTTATTCTGACAAAGGGGACAGGGGCAAATGCAAAAAGGGACACCCACTTTTACAAATGGGGACGTACACTTTTTGCAAAAAGTGTACGTCCCCATTTGTTACCCTACTGCTGATGTTTCTGCAGATACGGAATCTCAATAGGATCAATAGGCGACGGAGGATTTTCCACTTCGCCCTTCACCTTACGTTTTCTACGCCTTAATAATTCTCCTCCCTTATTATAGAACCAGAAGGAGTAGGTCAGAATTTTTCCTGCCTTTCCCATCTTTTCCCTGGTTGTTTTTCCATATAGCGTGCCACCAGCCTGAATCGGAACTTTCCGGCGTATCAGCGAGATCAGTTCCGTCTCGCAAGTTACATATTCCGGAAGTTCTGTATACCCCATAGATACGCATTCAATTTTATGAGCATCGCTCCCTCCGATTCCCGGCTTTTTATATTTCTTTGCCAGCTTCATGGCACATTCATTGGACTCCTCTGATTCGCAGGCATTAAACGCTTCAATAAAATCAAAGCGCTTCATGATCTCCGGAGCTTTATAATACTTCTTCGTGTTTGTGAAGCTTAAATATTTCTCCCCGCATGTGTGCAGGTCCTAAATACTCCATGCCGATGTACAAAATCGATCAAAGCGGTCACCGGAAGTCCGCGAAGCTCCAAAAGCCGCATTTTGACCCCTTCCGGCATAATACAGAGAATATGTCCCCCGTCACAGGTATCATATTCTATTCCTTTCAGGACCACAAAATCTTCATGTACTTTTCCCTTCATGTTGTACTTCCAATGGCGGTACCCTTTATAAGTATCGTGATCCCGTGATCAGCATCCCGTCAAAACCATGCTCTTTCAATTTGGTAATATACTCGTCCAGCGGCACCTTACTGTCGGGAGATCCCTCTTTTACATGACAATGCATATCCAGCTTCATTGGTATGCCTCCTTTATGATCAAGGTAAGATATTAAGGCAAAAATCCCCGGCCGAAAGCCGGGGAAATTTTTTATTCCTGAGGCCCGGCAGCAACAAGTGCTTTACCAAGCTCGTTACTCTCGTACTTCTTGAAGTTCTTAATAAATCTTGCAGCCAGATCTTTTGCTTTAGCTTCCCATTCAGAAGCATCTGCATAAGTATCACGCGGATCCAGGATTGCCGGATCTACACCCGGAAGCTCTGTCGGAACTTCAAAATTAAAGTATGGGATCTTCTTCGTCGGAGCATTTAAGATGGAGCCGTCCAGGATCGCATCAATAATACCACGGGTATCCTTGATAGAGATACGTTTTCCGGTTCCGTTCCATCCGGTATTTACCAGATATGCCTTTGCTCCGCTCTCTTTCATTCTCTTTACCAGTTCTTCCGCATATTTGGTCGGATGCAGCTCCAGGAACGCCTGGCCGAAGCATGCGGAGAAGGTCGGTGTCGGTTCTGTAATACCACGCTCGGTTCCCGCAAGCTTTGCGGTGAATCCGGACAGGAAGTAATATTCTGTCTGCTCCGGCGTTAATACAGAAACCGGCGGCAGCACGCCGAACGCATCTGCGGACAGGAAGATCACATTCTTCGCTGCCGGTGCTGCAGATACCGGACGTACAATCTTTTCAATATGGTCGATCGGATAAGATACACGTGTATTCTCTGTCACACTCTTATCTGTAAAATCAATCTTTCCATTCTCATCCAATGTTACATTTTCCAGCAATGCATTACGTTTAATGGCATTATAGATATCCGGCTCTGATTCTTTATCCAGGTCGATAACCTTTGCATAGCATCCGCCTTCAAAGTTAAAAATACCATTATCATCCCAGCCATGTTCGTCACCGCCGATCAGCAGTCTCTTCGGATCAGTAGAAAGTGTAGTCTTTCCTGTTCCGGAAAGTCCAAAGAAGATTGCTGTATTCTCTCCGTTCAGATCTGTGTTTGCAGAGCAGTGCATAGATGCAATACCTTTCAGCGGCAGGTAATAGTTCATCATAGAGAACATACCTTTCTTCATTTCTCCGCCGTACCAGGTATTGACAATACCTGCTCACGGCTGGTAATATTGAACATTGCCGCTGTTTCAGATCTTAATCCTAATTCCTTGTAGTTTTCTACTTTTGCTTTAGATGCATTGTAAACTACAAAATCAGGCTCAAAGCTTTCCAGTTCCTCTGCGGTAGGACGGATAAACATATTTGTAACGAAGTGAGCCTGCCATGCCACTTCCATGATAAAACGGATCGCCATACGCGTATCTTTATTGGTACCGCAGAAAGCATCTACCACAAACAGTCTCTTTCCGGAGAGCTGCTTCTGAGCGATTGCCTTTACCGCATCCCATGCTTCCTGTGAAGCTGGATGATTATCATTTTTGTACTCGTCGGAAGTCCACCATACCGTGTCTTTGGAGTTTTCATCCATAACAATGTATTTGTCTTTTGGAGAACGGCCTGTGTAAATACCGGTCATAACATTGACCGCGCCAAGTTCACTGACCTGTCCTTTGTCAAAACCTTCCAGATTCGGATTTGTTTCCTCCTCAAACAGCATTTCGTAGGAAGGATTGTGAACAATTTCTGTTGTTCCGGTGATACCGTACTTTGTTAAATCGATCTTTGACATGTTACGCTCAACCTCTTTCTTTCTATAGTATAGTTCAATTCTTTCACATTATACAGGATAATTGTCAAAAAAGCAACAATAAAACTTTCATTTTGCAAGTTTTAAACTCTAATCTTGCAAATCGTCATCATCATCGTCATCCAGAAGGTGTCTTGCTTTTTCCACTTCAGACTCCATAGAATCCTGCTCTTCACCTTTTCGAGTATTCCGCTCTTTCTTCCCGATCCTTCCTGGAATGCATCATAAACTGAACAATTATTCCTATCACTGCGATCACCGCACCGATTACAATCCCGATTCCACTCCATGTCATTGCATCGAGTCCCGCCAGCGCAGCTATATTTGTTCCGGCTGTCAGTCTCCATAAATCCCCGTCACTATGATTACAAAGCTCCACATAGATAACCGAAAGAATCGCAACTATAATCCCCGCTGCAAGAGCCACCACAGCCGATATCCAGGAACCCGGAAGCAGCGTCAGCACAAGTCCGCTTACCTGTGCCAGCACCAACAGGAACACTCCGACCCGGTATAAAAACCAGGACAGTAAACCAAAAACAATCCCGGCTCCTAAAACGATTCCCGCAAAAGCCATTCCTTCAAGCCCGATGATCAGACCCGCCGCAGCACCGATTGCAGCACCTGCGAAAAATCCCATCAAGGTTCCCAGGATCCGGACCAGCTTAAGCCCGAAAAAGCAGACCAGAAGTCCCACAACAACAGCTGCGGCCAGCGCTCCATACGCCGCCTGGGTTCCGGCTGCAGACAAAAGCTCCCCTGGCTGTCCATTCAGAATCTGGTTTAACTGATCTTGTATGTTTGTCATCTGTTCCATCTTTGATTCTCCTTTAACCCTTATTCTTATGTTCTCTATACTCCAAATAGTATTTTTCTTATTATACCAGTAAAATTGACAACAGTAAAGATGGGTATCAATGATATATTCTCAAATGACACCCATCTCTACTTTGATTCTTCAATCATTTCCTTACCTCTTTTTAGTAAAGACCTTTTCACTTATGCTTTTGGTGGTCCGTACCTTCCTTTCCGTAAGATTTAAATAAAAAACAATCAAAACATTTATCTGTCTTTTAATTATGTTCTTTATTTATGTTTTAATATTAATACTTATCAGTTATTTTGTCAATATATTTTTTGAAAAGGACTAAAATATCTGTATAAATTCCCGGACTTTAAATGCCAAACAGATTTTTCACAAAAATCCGGCATAACGCCGGTCTATAAAAAAAGAGCGCCCTCCCTCGCGCCCGACCTGAACCATCGCTTAGAACAGTGCGACTGCTCCTGTGTCAATTCCGTTGATCACATAATATACCGCACTCTCTTCCGGCTTTATGTACAAATCCATGGTCTTGATCTCTCCGACTTTTCTGCCGGACTTTGTCCATGCTTTCTTTACATTTGCGATGATCGTCTTCTCATCCATCTGCTGTCCATAATATTCCACGACCGCATTAACCTTGATTTCTTTTTTTGCCGCGGATTTCTTCGGTGTCGTCTTCTTTGCAACTGTTTTTGCCGCTTTTTCTGTTACAGTCTTTTCTGTCGTCGTTTTTGCTGCAGGAGTCTTAGCTGGCTCTGCCTTTGCTGTCTTTACGGAGTCTGCTTTTGCGGTGGTCTTTACCGGCTGAGCTGCAGTCTTTGTCACAGTTTCGGTTTTCTTAGTTTCTGTGGTTGCTTTTTTTGTAGCCATGATAATTCCTCCTCAATCTCACCAAGTCTAACACTTAGTCCTGAATTATTATACCACATTCATATAAAAATGCAATTGTGAATCAATTGACAAACTGCAACAACAATCCTGCGACAACTGCCATAAAATACAGCACAATCATGATTTTTATGTTTTCAATCCTGTTCCGGTTCACTTTAAAAAGCACGATCAGCCCTGCCCCGGCTCCGGTGCACAGCCCCGCCACTACCGATGCAAAAGAGATTGCCCCGCTAAGATACAGCTGTGTCAGGATCACAGATGCACCACAGTTGGGAATCAGCCCGAT
>ENA-OPZM01000328-OPZM01000328.1-human-gut-metagenome-genome-assembly--contig:-NODE-328-length-21008-cov-1.768737_pt1 | contig 21008 bp, 33 predicted proteins | sample MGYA00242478_ERZ504493 | MGnify/ENA primary metagenome ERZ504493 (study PRJEB26092, sample SAMD00036227) | human gut metagenome | host: Homo sapiens | study: EMG produced TPA metagenomics assembly of... | reverse complement strand
CTTTCCCAACCAGAGCCGCCGGCACCTGAGACTTTACGATCACAGGCTTTTCCGTATCGCCGAGACCTTCCTTGCAGGATGGGCATCCGTAACTCTGGCTGTAGTATTCGATCACTTTACAGGTGGCAGGAATGAATTCCAGTTCCCGGCGGACATACTCCTCACCGATCAAAACCATCTGCGTACCGCAGACCGGGCAGATCTGGTCTTCTTCCGGAAGAGGGATCACTACTTTTTCAACCTTCAGGCCTTTGAAAAGCTCCTCATGGGTTGCCTTCTTTTTACGGGTATGCTCCCGGATCACGGTCTCTTCTTCCAGCAAAGAGGGATCCTGTTCCATTTCCGCTTCATCGAAGAGATTCTGTTGTCCCGGAATGTTATCGGATCTTTTTTCACTGGATGAGCCGAAAAGCTTTTTGGTCAGATAATCTACCTGTTCCTGAAGCGCTTTCTCGTGACTGGATTTTTCGTCAATAATAAGACGGAGAGATTTGATCAGCTCAGTCTGTTCAGATATCATTGTTTTCAGTTGTGATACGGTATCTTTCAGCTCTCGAAGCTGGATATCTTTCGCACTGGAAGCCATTGTTTCTCTCCTCGGATTTGATACCTTTATTATACCAGAAACGGGGCTTTTACTAAAGAAGAATAACTGCTGAAAAACGCCGAATTTACAAGGGTTTTCCTGGGTTTTCTATGCAAGATTTTTACTCTGCTTTGAGTGCTTTTGGCTGGTCAATATCGATCCCCGACATCAGCCAGTCAAACTCCCGCCAGGAAAGGTTCCGGACTTCCGACTGCTTCCTGGGCCATTGATATCCGCCGTGGACAGACAACCGCTTGTAGATCAGAACGAAGCCATCCGGTTCACGGAACAAGGCTTTGATCCTGTCCCGTCTTCTTCCACAGAAAAGGAAGAGAGCACTGGACGACGGATCCATCTTAAGCTGGTCTTCGATAACGGCGCAGAGTCCGTCAATGGATTTCCGCATATCCGTATAGCCGCAGACAATGTAGATCTTCTCAAGTCCGGAGATGTCACCTAACATGAGAGCTCCTGAAGCAGACGAAATGTCCTGGTGAGCAGGACAGGATCTGCATCATTGCTGATGCGGACCGTGATGTTCTTCATAGCAACTTCAATCGTATGCGAATTGTCAAGGTACGGGTTCTGCATCTGTGATGCTGTATGCTGCTCCGGAATGTGATCCGGAACAATGTCAATGGGGACCACGTCCTGTTTCGGGCGGGGGACCTCAAGATGACCGTAATTCGCTGCTGGGATCTGATCCGCTGCGGCTTTCCGGCAGCGGCTGACCCAGTTGTAAAAGGTGCTTACTGCGATATCATTCTCGCGACACCAGTCGGCATCTGTCATGCCGCTCTGGCGGCATTCATTGATAAGCCTGATCTGTTCCGCCATCGGAACACGGGCTTTGCGAGTACCTGCCATAATCTATCCTCCATGATTGTAGTGAAATAGTCTAAATATCTATCGACTACAATTATAGGCAAAACTTAAGGATCAGGAAATCCGCAGGAATATTTGGCGCTTACTTAGTATACATTTTCGCCACTGGAACGGAGTAAATGGCTTGGGGATAAAGAAAGAGGTGCTGGTCGTTACCTGGCACTTTCCGTTTCTCTGATCCTTGGGGATTTCATAGTACCTTCTTGCGATCTTGTCCGCAAGCTCCGGGATGGCCCGCATATCCTCCTCAGTCTCCGTGGGAAGCCCCAGCATAAAATACAGTTTTACCTTATTCCATCCGCCTTCAAAAGCCTGTCCTGCTCCGTCCAGGATCATCTCCTCTGTCAAACCTTTATTGATCACGTTCCGCATCCGCTGGGATCCGGCCTCCGGAGCAAAAGTAAGGCTGCTCTTCCTGATATCCTGTACCTTTCCCATCACGTCCAGAGAAAACGCATCGATCCTGAGAGAAGGCAGAGAAATATTGATCCCCTTGTCCTTGAATTCCTCGATCAGAAACGTCACCAGCTCTTTCAGCTCACTATAGTCACTGGAGCTTAGGGAGCTTAAAGAAATCTCTTCATGTCCGGTGTTTTTCAGCATCTTATATGCATAGTCTTTTAGGACCTCCACATCCCTTTCTCTGGTAGGGCGGTACAGCATCCCTGCTTGGCAGAACCGGCAGCCTCTGATGCATCCTCTCATGATTTCCAGCACCACCCGGTCCTGGGTCACCTTGATAAATGGCACCACCGGTTTTTCCGGATAGGTGGTATCCTGCATTTCCATGACCACCTGTTTGTGAACCACTGGTTTTGCATGGGGATTGACCGGATCAAATGACCGAATCGTCCCGTCTTCATGATATGTGGTTTCATAAAATGAAGGGACATAGATTCCTTCGATTTCGGCCGCCGCCTCCAGGAACTCCTGCCTGGAGCCTCCTCTTGCCCGAACTTCTTTATATACGTCAAACAGACGGTCGTAAACCGTCTCTCCTTCTCCGATATAGAACAGGTCAAAAAACTCTGCCAGCGGCTCCGGGTTATAGGTGCAGGGCCCTCCGCCGATCACGATGGGATCCTCCCAGGTCCGTTCTTCTGCATCCAGAGGGATTCCTGACAGATCCAGAACCTGCAGGATATTGGTGTAGCACATCTCATACTGGATGGTGATGCCCAGGAAGTCAAACTCCCGTACCGGATCCTGGGACTCCAGCGCAAACAACGGATCTTTTCTTCCCGCATGACCTTGTCAAGATCGGTCCATGGCGAATACACCCGCTCGCACCAGACGTCATCTCTGCGATTGAACATATCGTAGAGGATCTGGATTCCCAGATGGGACATACCGATCTCGTAAACGTCCGGAAAACACATAGCGAAACGGATATCCACCTGATCCTTGTCTTTCATCACCGAGTTTACCTCGTTCCCGATATACCGGGCAGGCTTCTCGATATTTAGTAATATTTCATCATTTAAAGCTAGTTTTCTCATAAAAACCTCTCTTTTTTTGTGAATAATGCATAAAAAGTTTTACTGGATCTTCGTAGCATCAGAGGCGAAAATCCAGAAAAATCACTGGATTTTCAAACCTCTTTTTTGCCACAGTCAGTCTCTTTTTTACTACGAAATCACTACTTTACAACAAATTTCATTTTTTCCTACTCTGCGACATTATGCATAATTATTCATTATGATAAAGAAGAGTTTGGCATTATACATCATGGATTAGCCCGTATTGATGATACAATCCGTGCTATTATATACCTTGTGCGGAAGAACTTCAAGCAAATATTTCTCGTCAATCCTTGCATCCAAAACTTTACTTCGTTTCGGAAGCACTTCTTCCATAAAGGCTGTAATTTCCTTATCACAATCATATATTTCATCTGGAAGGTTGATGTATACGTCCTCTGTAATTTGGGTTCCATAATGCCCCATGCATACAGCAATTGCTTTTAAACTAATCTCTTTTTGCTTCAATATCGTTGCATATGTATGTCTTAAATCATGCCAACGCATATCTGGAAGATTACATGATCTTAGTAAACGTTTGAAGCTTTTTCTAAAAGAACTACGATTAAAAGGTGCCCCATTTTCATGGCAGCAGACATAATCTAGGTCTTGGAAATCAGGATTGCTATTCCTTGCCGCTTCATATTTTTGCCGTGCAAGAATAAGTTCATCAACCACAAAATCGGCTAAAGGAACAATTCTTTCTCCAGATCTTGTTTTCGTTTTCAATTCTTGTGTAATGATGCGTCCTTCTAATTCTCCCTCATTTGTAGTACTTCTTCCAAGCTGCCGATAAACCCGCAATTCTCCACTTCCCCAGTCTATATCACTGTATTTGACTGCAATTGTTTCTGATATCCTAAGACCTGCTGTACGTCTTCGTTTTTCCGATGTTTCCATATTGATCACCTCGGCACATTATATGCCGGTGATACACCGGATATGCTTTCTTACCGGTCCGCCAGTTCCTTTTATGATATCCTCCCAGCTGATTCCCTTTTTCTACCATCAGTACCATGGCATGATAAAGGAAATCAGAAAGCTCATACTTTACTTCTTCCGGGTTTGGATTCTTTGCGGCGATGACCACCTCCGTAGCCTCCTCGCCCACCTTTTTCAGAATTTTATCAATTCCCTTATCAAACAGATAGTTGGTATACGAACCCTCCTTTGGATGCTCCTTCCGATCCAGGATCGTGCTGTATACGGATTCAAAAATTTTCAGCGGGTTGTTTTCGTCATAGTCTGTTCCTGCCAGCGGCTGGAAAAAGCAGGTCGGATTTCCCGTATGGCAGGCCGCGCCCACCTGGTCCACTTTGGCAAGCAGCGTATCTAAGTCACAGTCGATGGTCAGGGATTTCACATACTGGAAATGTCCGCTGGTCTCCCCTTTTACCCAGAGCGTCTGACGCTGCGGCTGTAATAGGTCATCCGCCGGTCTTGATCGTCTGGTTAAACGCTTCCTCATTCATATAAGCCAGCATCAGGACCTCCTGTGTCTTAAAATGCTGTACCACCACAGGGATCAGGCCCTGTTCGTTCGTCTTGAACTGGGAAAACTCCATGATGCTCTCAAAGGAAGTCATCTTGATATCCTGTGCCGTGCACTTTTTCCTTAAATGTAGACAGGTCCATATCAGTCCGGCTGACATACTGTCCGGACAAACCTTTCACACCCGGACATTTCAGGATCTTGAAAAGTTCTCTCTCATCCATCGTATCCGTAAGGATCACACAGGAATATCCGTTACGTTCATAACGGAGTCCAGATCCAGTCTGTGCATGAACACGATCTCGCCGCAGCACTCCTCAATCTTATGCTGATGCTTAAATAACGCATCGAAATCATGCAGGGAAACGGCTATCTTTTCTTTCCCGAACCGTTTTGCCGCGTCCTCCATCAGCTTCGGGCTGTCCTGCTTGGAAAAGTTCAGGATGGCCCTCTTGGCGCCGGCATACAGGATCTTCTTCACATCCTCCTGCCGCTTTACATTTCCTCCCGCGATCATGGGGATCCTTATGATCCGGTTCATCCGTTTCATCAGGTCGATGGCTTCATCATGCTCCTCGTCTGAATCCGACAGATCAAAAACGATCAGCTCGTCAGCCCCGTGATCGCTGTAATACTTTGCAAGGCTGATAACATCGTCGGATACCACCGTTTTGTCATCAAACCATTTTACCGCTTTGCCCCCCGCGATCAGGATGCAGGGGATCAGTCTTTTATAACTTGCAACCATTTGGGTCTATCTCTCCTTTACAAACTTCCTTTTGTCGTCCAGGCGCCTCGATCCTTGGCTCCTTTTGCACCGCCATATCCAGGGCCCTTCCGAAACTTTTGAACAATGCTTCCGCCATATGATGATTGTTCTCTCCGTCCAGGATCTTAAGATGCAGGTTCATCATCCCGTGGCTGGAGACCGCATAGAAAAATTCACGAACCATCTCCGTATCCATTTCGCCAAGCCGGGGAGTGGTAAATTCTGCATCATACCGAAGATATGCCCGGCCCGACAGGTCCACCGCACACAGGGCAAGCGTCTCATCCATGGGAAGGATCGAATGACCGTAGCGGCGGATCCCCGCTTTATTTCCCAAAGCCTCCCGGACAGCCTGCCCAAGGACGATTCCTGTATCCTCGATCGTGTGATGGCAGTCCACTCCCAGATCTCCCGTCACCTTAATCTCCAGATCAAACAGGCCGTGTCTTGCAAAACCATCCAGCATATGGTCAAAAAATCCGATTCCTGTATCAATCTTCGTCCTGCCGCTCCCGTCAATATTCAGCGACAGTGAAATATCTGTCTCCTTGGTCTTCCTCTCACAAGCTGCTTTTCTGTCCATATTTTTCACCTCCCGCTACTTCTCAAAACGGACATGAATAGAATTTGCATGTGCCGTCAGGTGCTCCGCCTTTGCAAAGGTCTCAATCTCCGTATGGATTTTCTCCAGAGCATCCCTGGAGTAGGCGATGATACTGGATTTCTTGATAAAATCATCCACAGACAGCGGAGAGAAAAAACTTCGCCGTGCCATTGGTCGGAAGCACATGATTCGGCCCCGCAAAATAATCACCTAAAGGTTCGCTGGAATATTCTCCGATAAAGATCGCTCCCGCATTTCGGATCTTTGTCATCACATCATAGGGATCCTTTGTCTGGATCTCCAGGTGCTCGGATGCGATCTCGTTGGCCGTCTCGATCGCCTCCTCCATCGTATCCGCTACCAGGATGTAGCCGTAATTATCAAGAGACTTCCGAATGATTTCCGCCCGGGATAATTCTTTTAAGAATCCGTCGATCTCTTCTGATACCTTTTCTGCCAGTTCCATGCTGGTGGTGACAAGGATTGCGCTCGCCAGCTCGTCATGCTCTGCCTGAGACAGAAGATCTGCCGCCACATACCTGGGATTGGCCGTCTCATCTGCGATCACCAGAATCTCGCTTGGCCCTGCGATGGCATCAATGCTGACATGTCCATAAACTGCTTTTTTAGCCAGCGCTACATAGATATTCCCCGGGCCTACGATCTTATCCACCTTCGGGATGGTTTCCGTCCCGTAAGCCAGCGCGCCGATCGCCTGGGCTCCTCCCACCTTATAAATTACATCTGCTCCGGCTTCCTTTGCCGCCACCAGTGTATTGGGCGTAACCTTTCCATCTTTCCCGGGCGGCGTGACCATAATAATTTCTTCTACACCGGCCACCCTGGCAGGAACAATATTCATCAGCACAGAAGACGGGTACGCTGCCTTTCCTCCCGGCACATAGACGCCTACTCTCTGAAGTGCCGTCACCTTCTGTCCCAGGATCGTCCCGTCCGGCTGTGCGTCAAACCAGCTTCTCTGCATCTGTTTTTCATGATAGGAACGAATATTCCCAAGCGCTTTTTTTATCACCTGGATCAGAGAAGGATCTGCCAGGCGGTAGGCTTCTTCGATCTCCTCGTCCGTGACACGGATTGTACTTTTATCAATCTTTGCATGGTCAAACTGCATGGTATAGGAAAACAGAGCCTGATCTCCCTCCTCCCGGACCTTATCAAGAATCTGGGAAACACTTTTTTCATATTCGTAGTACTGATTAGGACTACGTTTTAGAAGATCTTCCAGCAGATTCTTCCTCGCCTCCTGTTCCAGTTTCATTATTCTCATAGAAATCACTCTCGCTTTCTTTTTTGACGTTCCATTTTCTAGACCATCACGTGCGCCCGCAGCATGGTCAGGATCTCCTTGATCCTGTCATTTTCCATTCTAAGACTTACCGGATTTACGATCATCCTTGCAGACAGGGGCACACCTCTTCCAGCACCTTCAGGCCATTCTCCTTTAATGTAGAACCTGTCTCCACGATATCCACGATCACCTCAGACAGCCCCACAATAGGAGCAAGCTCAATGGAGCCGTTCAGCTTGATGATCTCCACCGTCTGATGCTTGGTATTATAAAAATAATCCTTTGCGATATTCGGATATTTTGTAGCCACCCGGATCAGCTCATGATGCTGAAGGTAATGGGCCGCATCCGGATGTCCGCAGACGCACATCCGGCATTTCCCAAATCCCAGATCCAGCACCTCGTGAACCTTCCGCCCTTCTTCCAGTATAGTGTCTTTACCCACTACACCGATGTCTGCCGCACCGTACTCGACATAAGTAGCACATCCGGTCCCTTTCGTCCAGGAAAAAAACGTACCTTGAGGTCTTCATTTGTAAAGATGAGCCTGCGGGAATCTTTGTCCTTCATTTCCTCGCAGTCGATCCCAATCTTTTCCAGCAGTTCCATTGTCTGGCTGGCCAGACGCCCCTTCGTCAGGGCAAATGTCAGATATCTCATGTATTTAACTCCTATCCGTACTGTTTAAGGTCTTCTGCTCTCCGTTTACCAGATTGATCATGGTAATCTCTCCGGACTTTTTGATATAGATCAGATTTCCGGCATAATACTCTTTTCCATATTCTACATAAGCCTCCAGGAGCTTGTCTTTCGACTTCTTGACCAGCTCTGTATTTTTAGCCTTTCTGCGGAAATCCTTTGCCAGGGCGATGGCCTCTCTTAAACGCCTTCATCATAAAGAACGATAGTATTCTTCCTGGTATACACGATCCTGATCTTCTGCCGGATTAATGCCTTCATCAGCTCGTCAATCACGATAGCAAATCCGATAGAGGCCGACTTCTTTCCGAATTTTTCAACCAGATGATCATAGCGGCCCCCTTTCACGATAGCATCGCCCGTACCATAGGTGTATCCGCGGAAAATAATGCCTGTATAATATCCGTAGGTCCCTGACATACTCAGATCAAATGTCACAAACTTTTCTACTCCATAAAGCTTCAGGATTTCATAGATCTTCTCCAAGACGGCGAAGCGCCATCACACCTTTTGAGTTAGGGGCAATATTCTTAGCCTTTTCCAGGATATCTACCCCTCCCAGGAGCTCATTCATCTTGCCAAATGCTTCTTTGGAGCTTCGTTTCACCTGAATACTTCCAGATATTCTTCCACGCCGTAAAAATTACGGTTGGTAATCAGCTCTCTTACCCGCTCCCTGGCATCCTCGTCAAGATCTGCATCCTCGATCAGACTCTGCAGGAAATCTACATTGCTGACAGTCAGCTGGAATTCCTTCAGACCGATGGTCAGCATAGACTCGATGACCAGTGCCAGCATCTCCGCATCCGCCTCCACCGAATCATCCCCCAGAAGTTCCGCACCCATCTGGGTAGTCTCTCTTAACCGGCCCTGATAGCTGGAATGATTGACGAAGGTACTGCCCGTATAACACAGCCGTATCGGCAGCTGCTCCTCCTGAAACAAGGTGGCTGCTGCCTGGCAATAGACGGGGTAAAATCCGGCCTCAGGACCAGTGTATTCCCTTCCTTGTCAAAAAACTTATAGAGTTCCCTGGACGGTATGGTCCCGATCTCTTTGCGGAACACATCAAAATATTCAAATGTCGGCGTCTGGATATCATGATATCCGTACATGTGGAAGACTTTTTTCAACCGGCTTTCCAGCGCCAGCTTCTTTCCACATTCTACGTTGTAAATATCCCGGACACCCTCTGGTGTATGCAGTAATTTCTTCATAGATCCTCCATCTATCTTTAGAACGACTTCACTTTAGTGTGCTACCATATTAAAAACCTTTTAGAATTATACGCATTTTCTTATTCTTTGTCAAGCTGGTCACGAATCTTAAGATCCAGATTCAGCGCATCCAGATAGGGGATATAGTATCCTCTGGAAAAGTCCATAAAAAACCTGGGATCCAGTTCTTCCATCCGGAAGCTTTTCCTGCCGCCTTCTTCCGCCCGTTTCCAGAAACCGTATAATTCCCGGAACCGGAGATAATAAAGCATATCTTTTGCAGAATAATAGATCAGAACAAAAGCGATCCCTTCCTGCTTTTCAAACGCCTCCATAAACCTTACCTGATGTTCATGGATATTCTGCAGGGGAAATGTCTGCGCCACACATTCTTTCGCGTCAAAACACACCGGTATTCCCTGCACGGCTCCAATATAATCTACCGTGCTTCGCTGGTCAAAATATGCCAGCGTGATCTGCCGGTGCTCTTTATCCATCTTCACCGGTGTGATCGGCGTGGGAATTTTCTGGATCAGCGCCAGCCCCTTTTCCAGGTACCATTCATTGGTCCGGTTGACCATCTCTTCTAATGTTGAACCTCTAAGGCCTCTTGAATTCCATGTTGCCATTTTGTCTCCTTTATGATCTGCCAGAATTTCTCAGGTACCGGCGCTTCATATGTATGCCCGGATACTGCCTCAAGGGGTGCCTCCATCACCGGAAAAGTCAGATGCCATGCATGAAGCATCTGTGTACAGATCCCGTATTTCTTCTGATACCTTCCATTCCACCGGCTGTCCCCGTATTTGGGATCCCCCAGGATCGGATGTCCGATGGAAGCAAGATGGGCCGGATCTGGTGCGTCTTCCCAGTGATCAGATGAACTTTCAGAAGTGTCATCTCATCGTTCCACGCTGCCGGGACATAATCGGTTTCGATTGCAGTTTTTCCTCTGCTTCCCACCGCAACCTTGTTTGTCCGCTCATCCTTGGTCAGAAAGCCACGGATGCTCCCGCTTTCCCTGACACATCCTTTCACGATACACAGATACCACTTCTCCACTGTCCGTTCCTGGAACACCTGGCTTAGCTGCTGCAGGGCCGCAAGCGTCTTTCCTGCCGTGATCAGTCCGCTGGTATTCCGGTCCAGCCGGTTGCACACCGACGGGCGGAAGGTGCGAAGCTCTTCCTCCGTGATCTGTCCGCTTCTTAAAAGATATCCCTGGACAGCCTCTACCATAGACACATCCGTCTTTCCAGCTTTTTGGGAAAGCATCCCGGCCGCTTATTCAGAAGCATAATCTGAGAATCTTCATAAATAATCTCCAGTGGAAGCTCCATGGCACCGCCGCCTGCCTTTTCTTTGTCTGCCTTCCTCTTCTCCGGAGCTTCGCCGGAAAATTTAGAGATCGTATCATCGGAAAGGAAAAGCTTAACCCGGTCTCCCACAGCCAGCTTCTCGTTTCCGCCGGCCTTTTTTCCCGTTTAATACAATATTTTTCTTACGCAGCATTTTGTAAAAGAAGGACGCAGGCGCCTCTTTCATATATTTTTTCAGGAATTTATCCAGCCGCTGTCCGGCCTCATTTTCCTTGATGATGATTTCTCTCATATCAGTTCTGTCTCTTTCATCCTAGTTATGATCTGTCTGATCTTCCTCTACATGGAGATTGCCAAAATAATATCCCGGACCTTTTGTCATGACGCCGGTCCGGCTTCTGTACCGCCGCAATATTGCTCATCCCCTCCACTCTGGCAAGAAACGCGTGATAATCGTGGAAGATCTTGACCGTCATCTTGTCATAGCGGTTGTTTTTAAGGATTGTTTTAATATGGCGGGACAGCACTGTTTCATCTGTCTTCGGGCTGCTGGCATAGCCGCAGACCACATGGCCGGATATGATCACCGCCTCTACCGGCATGACCTTTTCCGTACTGGTAATGATCAGGTCATAGGCTCTGGTAAGAAGGCCTGCCTTCTCCTCCAGTTCCTTAAAGCGCTCCGGAGAGATGCTCTTATGGGGCGCCATCGTAATAAACTCTACCAGCATTTTGGCTGCCGGAAGGCATCCCACTACCGCCAGCACTGTCATAAGATTCAGTTTCGTTCCTGTCTGCATATATCCCAGCACAAAGACGGCTATAACTATGGCAAACTCTGCAATTGCATACACCAGATAGCGAAACTTTCTTGCTTTAATATATCCCGGCTGTCCTTTTTCTATCTTCATGTTCCTTTACACTCCCTTTATATTCTTCTATCGTTTCATCTGATCTGATTCGCCCGTCCCATCAGATATGCAAGCAATGGTTCCGGCACCATCTTCGCACCAAGCCTTGCCGCCTTCATGGAACCGCCGCAGACAGACACTGCTCTTCCTCTGACTGCATCCCTTAAGGCCGTCTTTACCACCTCCGGCGCCGTCTTCCGGAAACCGGACTTGAAAGCGCCCGGCAGTTCCCCTGATACCTGAAAGAACTCGGTATCCACCGGTCCCGGACATACAGCTGTCACTATGATTCCCCCGGGACACAAGCTCTGTCCTAAGCGCCGTGGAAACCGGTACACATAAGCCTTGCCTGCCGCATAGACAGCAAACCCTGCTGCGGAGAGAAGGCCGCCGCCGATGCGACATTTAATATCCTGCTTCCCCGGGACAGATACGGCAGACAGATTCCTGTCATTTTTGTCAGTCCTCTGCAGTTCAGGTCGACCATTGAAAGCTGATCCGCAAGAGGAATATCTTCAAATTTTCCCATCTTCCCGAAACCTGCCGCATTTACCAGCATCCGGATATCTGCGCTTTGCTTTTCCAGCTCTTTTCCAATTCTTTCGTAAATATAATCCCGGTTCAGATCCCCGTCAAAAATCCGGACAGGAATAGGACTCTCCTGCTCCAGTTTCTTCAGCCTCTCCGTTCTCCTTGCCACGGCCCAGAGCTCGTCAAGCCCCTTATAGAGTCTTGGAATCTGTTTTGCAAACTCTTTTCCAAGTCCCGAAGAAGCTCCTGTGATCAATGCAACCCTCATTTCTTTCCCTTCTTTTTATGAACATTCCGGATGGTCTTTTTCTTACCTTTTCCCGGTCTTCTTCCCGCTTTTTCTTTTCCTGCTCCTCCCGGCTTTTCCTGGCCGCCCTGTTTCTTTGGCCGCAGGAGGCAGTGCCTGTCATAGCCCACCAGATCCATGCGTCCCGCTTTTTTCAGCGCTTCCAGCACCAGGTCATAATTCTTGGGATCCCGGTATTGGATCAGAGCCGCTGCATCGCCTTTTCATGAGGATTTTTCGGCACATACACGGGTTTCATATCCCTTGGATCCACACCGGTATAATACATACAGGTGGAGATGGTAGAAGGTGTGGGATAAAAATCCTGCACCTGCTCCGGCATATATCCTAAGTCCCGTAAATATTCCGCAAGCTCAACGGCCTCCTTCAGGGTGGATCCCGGATGAGAGGACATCAGATAAGGCACCAGGTACTGATCTTTTCCAAGCTCCTGGTTGATCCTTTTATATTTCTTTACAAAGGCCTGATAGACTTATTTTCCGGCTTTCCCATCCGTGAAAGCACCGCGTCGGACACATGCTCCGGCGCCACTTTCAGCTGCCCGCTCACATGATATGCACACAGCTCCCGGAAAAACGTATCGTCCGGATCCGCCATCACATAGTCAAACCGGATCCCCGAACGGATGAATACCTTCTTTACCTTCGGGATCTCGCGCAGCTTCCGGAGCAGCCGGACATAGTCCTTATGATCCGCTTTTAAGTTCCTGCATGGCTTTGGATAGAGCACTGCCGGTTTTTGCAGACTCCGTGCTCAAGCTGCTTGTCACAGGAGGGCTGCCTGAAATTCGCCGTAGGGCCGCCCACATCATGGATATACCCTTTGAAGTCCGGATCCTCGGTCATCTTTACCGCTTCGTCAAGAAGGGACTCATGGCTCCTGGTCTGCAGGATCCTTCCCTGGTGGAAGGTCAGCGCACAGAAGCTGCATCCTCCAAAGCATCCGCGGTTGCTGATGAGGCTGAACTTTACTTCCGCGATTGCAGGCACGCCTCCGTCCTTCTCATAAGAGGATGATAGGTCCGCATATAGGGATAGCCATAGACCTCATCCATTTCCTCCTGGCCAAGGGGTCTGGAAGGCGGGTTCTGGACCACGTAGAGATGTTCTCCATAGGGCTCTGCCAGACATCTTCCCTTGATCGGGTCTGTATTGCAGTACTGGGTATAAAAGCTTCTGGCATACAGGAGCTTATCCTGCTTCATTTCTTCAAATCCCGGAAGAATGACCGGATCATACACGCTGTCCAGAGACTTTGCACGGAAAACAGTCCCCGGGATAAAGGTCAGATCCTTCACGTCAATTCCCGCCTCCAGCTTCTGCGATCTCCAGAATGGAGCGTTCGCCCATCCCATAGGAGATCAGATCTGCGCCGGAGTCCAGCAGGATAGACCGCTTCAGGCGGTCTGACCAGTAATCATAGTGAGCCATTCTCCGAAGACTTGCCTCTATACCGCCCAGAATGACCGGCGTCTTTTTATAAGTCTGCCTGATCAGGTTGCCATACACCACTGCGGCATAGTCCGGCCGTTTCCCCATCACGCCTCCCGCGTATAGGCGTCTGTCCTTCTTGGCCTTTTCGACACCGAATAATGGTTGACCATGGAGTCCATATTTCCCGCCGATACCAGAAATGCAAGCCTTGGCTCGCCGTACTCCATCACAGATGTCTTTTCCTTCCAGTCCGGCTGGGCAATGATCCCCACCTTGTATCCGTGAGCCTCCAAGAGACGAGTGATGACCGCATGGCCGAAGGACGGATGATCTACATAGGCATCTCCGCACACGTAGACAAAGTCCACCTGTTCCCAGCCCCGCTCTTCCATATCCTTCCTGCACAGCGGCAAAAATCCCTGACTCATAACAGCACCTCGTAAGTTTCCTTTTCTATATCATCATAATCCTGTATGTAATAATCCGCCATGCTTCCGCTTTTTTTCTTCCTGCGGCCTGGAAAAATCATCTTCTACCGCACAGACTCTCATGCCGGCATTTTTCCCGGCCAGGATTCCCATCGGTACATCCTCAAAGACAAGGCAGCGCTCCGGCTCCACCGCAAGCTCCCCGGCCACCATCAGATACACGTCCGGCGCGGCTTCCCGGCTCCCGCTTCTCCGGCTGTCCGCACTACATCAAACAGTCCTCCGATCTGCAGCGCAAGGAGTGCGTCATCCGTCAGTTCCCTGGCATTGCTTGTTGCAATGCCGATCTTCTTTCCCTGGGAACGCATCCTGGAAATAAACCTTTCCGCCCCCTTTTTTAAGGACACCTGTGTGCGGTATTTCTCCCGGGCCATAAGAAGCCATTCATCCATAATCTCCTGCCTGGTGCAGGAAAGCTCCGGAAAGGTATCCAGAAAAAACTGAGCCACCTCCGAATAACTCATACCTTCCATAGCTTCATGGAACCGCTCCGGCTTTTTCAGGCAATACTTTTTCAGATAATCATCATCAATAGAAGGCCAGATCCACATAGAATCCAGCAGCGTCCCATCCATATCAAAAATAATCCCGTCAATGCCTTCCAGCATTTTCGTCTGTAACATCGCAAAGCTCCTTTTCTGTCAGCAGCCGGTATTCCCCCGGCTTAAGCCCAGGATCCAGCGTAAGCTTTCCCATGGACAGCCGTTTCAGGTACAGCACCTCCATCCCGACCGCCTGGAACATCCGCTTGATCTGGTGATATTTTCCTTCCTGAATGTCAGGCGCACCTCCGACTCTTCCCCACTTTTTAAGATCTCCAATCTTGCGGGCCTGGTCCATTCCTCTTCATCTCCGGTGCCAATATTGACGCCTGCCAGGAAGCTTTTTTCTTCCTCTTCTGTCACCCTGCCGTGAACCCGGACAAAATAAGTCTTGTCCACATGATGATTTGGAGACAGCAGACGGTGGGCCAGCACCCCGTCATTGGTAATCAGAAGCAGTCCTTCTGTATCCTTGTCAAGCCTTCCTACAGGAAACAGATCCTTTCGCTTCTTCTCTCTGATAAGATCCACCACCGTAGTCTCTTTTTTGTCTTCCGTTGCCGATATGACGCCTGCAGGCTTATTCAGCATATAATATTCAAAAGCCGCATAGGCAATCCTTTTCCCCTGTAAAAAGATTTCATCCTTTTCTTCATCAATTTTAGTCTCCGGACGTGAAACGGTCTCCCCATTCACAGATACCATCCCTTTTCGGATATAGCTCTTTACTTCCTGTCTGGAACCCGCTCCCATCTTGGCCAGGAATTTGTCAAGCCGCATCATCCCATCAGCCTCCATCCCGGAAGATATTTATTTTTCAGCGTCCCTCTGCCTGCTTTTCCAAAGCCCAGCGGGAACCCGTCTACACAGACCAGATACCAGCTTCGCCTTTTCTCCGATCAGATCCTCCACTTCCAGAGTCTCCCCCTTCAGATAGCGCAGCACTCTTTCATCCTCCGCCGGAAGGTCAATGCAGATCATAATCCTCTTTCTTAAGATTCATGGCCAGCGCCTGGCTTGGTTCAAACCGGTTCTTTTTCAGTTCCCCTAATAGGAGACCTGTCCTTAAGAACCGAAGACCTCTAATGTCCGGAAGCCCTTCCGGCATCTCATAGAGCTTGTCTCCCCGGATCTCGATTCTTTCCTCGTGAAGAGGCCTTGTCACATGCTGCCAGAATTCCTGAAAATCCTCCGGCAGGCGCGCTTTTTTTCCGCTGTGTCTGTAAAGGCCGCCTTCTTTCAGCCTCTGTCCTTCTTTCCTCTTCTGCTTTTTCGTCTCCTTTTCTGAGAAGTGCCAGGTAATGTCCCTCTCCTTTCATCCGGTGCGGGAAGATCCTCACGGTATCCTGGATTCCCTGGACATCTCCCTGTACACACTCCTTCCTTCCGGATGCAAAGCCTTCATAAGGCTCTATAGGCAAAATCTGAAATTCCGGATATGTACCTAAAAGATGGGCGATGATCTGTTCATTTTCACGCTCATCAAAGGTACAGGTGGAGTAGAGCATCATTCCTCCCGGCTTTAGCATCCGGGCCGCCTGGAGGATCAGGCTTTTCTGGATGTTGCTGAAAAATTCCGGTCCGTGTTCCTCCATGCTTTTACCATCTTCCGGTCCTTCCGGAACATCCCCTCTCCGGAGCAGGGCGCGTCGATCAGAATTTTATCAAAATACTCCGGGAAAAACTGCTCCAGCCTGCCTGGCTCCTCGCAGGACACCAGTACATTGCCGATCCCGAAAACCTCGATATTCTTGAGAAGCCCCTTTGCCCGGGAGCTGCTGATATCATTTGCAACAAGAAGACCTTCGCCTCCAAGTCTTGCCCCCAGTTCCGTAGCCTTTCCTCCCGGTGCGGCACACAGATCCAGTACCCGGTCCCCCGGCTCTACCGGAAGGCGGCTGGCCGGCGTCATGGCGCTTGGTTCCTGCAGGTAATAAAGCCCGGCAAAATAATAGGGATGCTTTGCAGGCGATACAGCTTCCCCGTCATAACAAAACCCATTATGGATCCACGGCACCGGACGGACCGCAAAAGGACAGATTTTTTCAAACTCTGCCGCGGAAAGTTTCCGGGTATTGACCCGAAGCCCATAATACCTGGGTTCTTCATAACAGGCAATATATGCGTCAAATTCCTCTTTTAAGAGATTTCTCATCTTTTCTTCAAATACGAGAGGCAGATTCATAACATTCCTCCAGTTCCGATTTTTAGGCACATACATATTAGAGTATAACACATTCCTTTTCATAACTCTAGGAATATGCATATTCTAATTTATGTTTTTCCAGATACTTAAGAAGATAATATGGATTAAAGCTGATCTCACTGCCATCCCGGTAAAGATAAATTCCAAAATGCAGGTGCACGTCAAACTGTCCCACCGTCCCTTCCGGACCATATCCTGAATCTCCCATATATCCAAGAAGCTCCCCTGCCTCCACCACATCTCCTTCTTTCAGGTTGGAATAGCTCTCCAGATGAGCGTAGTAGTAATAAGTACCACTATTTGAAGTGATGCCGATCCGGTAGCCTCCTTTTTCCAGCCATCCCAGATTTGTCACCGTTCCATCCGAAATACTTAAGACAGGATAAATCCCTCTCTCATTGCGAAGCGCCATGATATCCGTGCCTTCATGGCCCGATGTCCCCCCATAACTGCGCTCGCTCATCCAGGAATCTGTATAGGAAATTTTCAGAGACTTATCCACAGTGGAGTCTGGAATCGGGAAATAAACCGCTTCGTTTTCCACATTTTTCAGAAGGGTTTTGCACTCAGGAGACAGCTCATCCACATTCTTCCACATCTCATCACTGAAGAATCCCCTCCGGTATTCTGCATCTGAAAGCGCCTGTTTCCCCAGCTCGAAACTTCTGCTCTTTTCCAGACAGTTCCCGATCCCCAGCACACAAAACAGAGATAGGAGACATAGCAGAATGATATAATTTTTATAAACACGGTATTGCACACTGCTCTCTTCCATTTCTTTTTTATCCATGCCAGTATATGCAAAAAGACATACAAAAAGACCGGCCTTAAAAGGCCGGTCTGATTTTCTCAGAGTGACACTCTGCGTTTTCTTATTTGCACTTCTTTAAAATCGCCAGGAGATATTCCCAGGTTCTCTGTGTGGACGCAATGTCCAGATGCTCATTAAAGGAATGGATATCCAGAAGGTTTGGTCCACAGGAAACGCAGTCCAGATCCGGACGCTTTCCAAGGAAGAGTCCGCACTCCAGACCTGCATGTACTGCAGAAACCACTGGTTCTTCTCCGTACAGCTCTTTGTAGGTTTCGATCATCAGCGGGCGGAGCTTGGAATCCGGTTTAAACTGCCATGCCGGATACTCTCCTGTGGTCTCGCCTTTTCCGCCGGCAATGATCGCACTCAGCTCTACCTGTTCACGCATCTGCTGTTTTCTGCTTTCTACAGAGCTGCGGATCAGATACTGTGTGGTCACGGAAGTATCGTCACATTCGATCACGCCAAGGTTCAGGGAAGACTCTACGATGCCCTTCAGCTTGCGGCTGTATTCCTGTAAGCCATTCGGACAGATTTCCAGATAGGTAATGACTCTTGTTGTAGAATCCTTGTCATATGCATCTATATGTACATTTTTATCTGTCTGATAATCTACAGCCAGCGTCGGTTCTTCACCCATAAACTCATCCAGCCAGATCTGCTTCATCTCTTCTGTCATCGCCTCTACTTTTTCTGCCTGTTCTGCAGGAACCAGCACGCCCGCCTCACAGTTCATGGTAATGACATTATCTTTGCTTCCTCCGGCAATTTCTGTCAGGCGCAGGTCTGTCTCTTTCCCCAGTCGATACAGAAGCCTGCCCATCATCTTATTGGCATTTCCTCTCTGCTTATGGATCTCATTTCCGGAATGTCCGCCCAGGAGTCCGTGAATCCTGATCTTACCAGGGATCCTTCGGCTGCGTCCTTCTTCATCGGGATCACTGTCTTATAGAAGATACCTCCGGCACATCCTGTGGTCAGGATGCCTTCTTCTTCGGAATCGATGTTGATCAGCATCTTTCCTTTCAGCTGTGAAAGATCGACAGCTTCCGCGCCGCCCATTCCCAGCTCTTCATCCACGGTAAATACCGCTTCGATCGGCGGATGCGGGATATCCTTGCTGTCCAGACTGCCATTGCCATTGCAACCGCAATTCCGTCATCTCCCCAAGTGAGGTATTTCTTGCCCGCACATATCCATCTTCCACATAAAGGTCCAGTCCGTCCTTCGTAAAATCGTGATCGGAATCCGGAGTCTTTTCACAGATCATATCCAGATGCCCCTGAAGGATCACCGGCTCACTGTCCTCATATCCGGGTGTTCCCGGCTTTTGATGATGACATTGTTTACCTCGTCCTGGGAAACCTCCAAGCCCCTCTCTTTCGCAAATGCGACACAATAGTCACTGATCCTTTTTGTGTCAAAGGTGGCGTGCGGAATTTTGCACAGCTCTTCAAAGAAATGAAATACCTGTTTTGGCTCAAGATTGTCTAATACTGCCATTTCTATTTACCTCTCTTCTTTTGATAATTTCTCTACGCTCTATTATGGAACATCTGGCATAAAAAATCAACCTTCCCCATAAAATTGAAAAAGAAATCTTACAGGAGGATCGAAAAAATGAAACGGCTCTTGTATACCTTGTCTACCCTCCTGTTTTTCCTACTGCTCCTTCTCTTTCCACAAACAGTATTCAGAGGAGCTGAAAACGGTCTGCTTCTCTGGTTCCGGACCGTTCTTCCCACGCTTCTTCTTCCTGATCGTCTCGAATTTCCTCATCCGTACAGATGCGGCGCGGGTGCTGGCCAGGCTTTTGACCCCTGTTCTCGGACGGTTTTTCCGGGTATCCCCCTATGGCTCTTTTGCATGCTGACCGGATTTCTGTGCGGCTATCCTATGGGCAGCAAGGTCACGGCAGATCTTCTGCGTGAAGGACGGATCAGCCTTTCTGAAGCAAGCTACCTGCTTTCGTTCTGCAACAATACCAGCCCCGGATTCATCGTAAGCTTCCTGGTATGGCAATGCCTGAAAGCGCCCTCTCTGTCTGCCCCTACGCTTCTTCTGCTCCTGGGAGTACCGGTGTTTTTCAGCATGGTCTTCCGGCGGCTTCTCCATGTCCCCCATCCTGCTTTGCCAGAGAAGATGGCGGATCCTCCTTCTATTACAGGAAATGAAGGCCTGGCAGACGGCTGTATCATGGATGCCATCGAAAACATCACCCGGATCGGCGGCTATATTCTTCTGTTTTCCATTCTGTTTTCCCTTGCGGACAGATTCCCGGCCTCCCGCTTTCCGCCCGACTGTTTTTGCTCCCTTCCCTGGAAATGACCACCGGCGTCCGGTACATATGCTCTCTTGAGCTTCCGTTTCCTGTCCGTTACGCCTCCGCCGCTTTCCTTACTTCCTTTGGCGGCTTCTGCTGTCTCGCTCAGACAGCGTCCATCCTAAAAGGGACACCTCTTAAAATTATGCCGTATTTCGCAGAAAAGCTGGTCACCGCAGCGGCAACCAGCTTTCTTTCCTGTCTCTTTCTTCTGATTTTTTAAGGTAATCTCCAGGAGAACCTCCTCTCCTGCGCTTCACCTACTCCAGTTCAATATTTTCGCTCAGATCATATTCCTCCTGTTCCGGAACTGTTTCCTCGGATCCGTACTCAGCTTCCAGGCCCCTGGAAGACTGTTCCGGAATCTCCAGTTCGGAACGGTTATTGCGTACCATGTCATAGCATTCCTGTAAAGAATTAACCAGACCGTCATATTTGGTAGTATAGCTGTCCAGAGTATGTCCGATAATACTTTCCGCATTGGCCAGCAGATCATCGGTATACTGCATAGCCCCGATCCGGATATCATTGGCGTCGCTGGTGGCATTATCCAGAATCTGCTGCGCCTGTTCTGTAGCGGCAGTCACGATCTCATTTGCCTGGCATACGCCTGCTGCATGATCTCATGCTCGCTCACCAGTTCATTTGTGTGGATCTGCGCCTCTTCGATCATGCTGTCTGCTTTAGCCTGTGCATCCGCAAGGATCGCATCCTTATTTGCAATGATCTTCTGGTAACGTTTTATCTCATCAGGAGTCTTCATCCTGAGCTCCCTTAACATCTCGTCCATCTGGTCTTTATTCACGATGATCTTGGATGTGGACAAGGGCTGAAATTTACAGCTGTCGATGTACTCCTCGATTTCTTCAATAATCTGTTCAATACGGCTGCTCATAATTTACACTCTCCTTTTAAATTCATTTTCTCTTTCATCCAGTCTGCTACAAATTCCGGTACAAACTGAGAAATATCCCCTCCAAAAGCTGCCACTTCCTTCACCGTAGTAGAGCTCAGGTAAGAATAATCCAGACTGGTGGTCAGAAATATGTCTCA
>ENA-OPZM01000327-OPZM01000327.1-human-gut-metagenome-genome-assembly--contig:-NODE-327-length-21039-cov-13.339279_pt1 | contig 21039 bp, 25 predicted proteins | sample MGYA00242478_ERZ504493 | MGnify/ENA primary metagenome ERZ504493 (study PRJEB26092, sample SAMD00036227) | human gut metagenome | host: Homo sapiens | study: EMG produced TPA metagenomics assembly of... | reverse complement strand
GGCGTGGTGGCACTGAAGAACGTGATTAACGGTTTCGAGGTGCGTCAGGTGCTGCAGGAGGCTGTGGATGCGTCCCGGAAGGAGAATGGCATGTCCGCTCGTGAGTTCCTCGGAGGCCCGGGTGGACAGGAATTTGGTCCTGGTTCAGATGGTCTGGATGTCGACGGTTTTGATGCGGGTGCCTATGCGGACGGTCGGTAAGCTGTATCGGCGCGAAATGAGTCGATGAAGGTGGTTTGCGCATATGTTCGATATATGTGCAAACCACCTTGTTGTTTGGGCTATCTGTTTCGGAATGGTTTTGTGCACGAGAACTATTCGGGCGATCCCGATCAGTACTTGTTGGCGCCGGAGCCGATGAAGTTCACTTGGAAGCCACGGTGGTAGTGCAGGAACATATCCGCGCCGTAGCGATCGACCGGACGATGCGTGAAGAGCATGCGGATGGCGAAGGCGGTCTGCACGTCTTCGGGTAGATTCATGAATTCCTTATGCGCGTCCCAATAGGGATTCATGGTGATGGCCGCGTCCGGTACGTAGGCGTAGCCGTAGCCGTCCTCGTTCACGTAGCCCATGAACGGCAGATCCCAGGCGTTATGCTTGGTAAGCGCTTGTTTGAAGTCTTCGACTTTGGCGAGTGCCTCATCGCTGATGCCGAGGCTCTTGGCGACTTTATTGGCTGCGGTGGTCTTCGCCTCGGCGTCTTGGCTGAACATGTTGAGATCTACGGTGATGATGGGTTTCTTATCGGCCATGGCTTTGTCCTTTTACCTTGTACTTGTGAACATGAGTAATGTTTGTTTTTGTGTTCTCTTTAGATGAAAAGCGAACATGTGTAGTGGATAGTTTTCCTGTCCATGAATAACGATATCACGATTGATGGGCGTTGGAATCGCTGAAAATAAGCTATATCTGTGGTTGTGTGCGTTAATTCGTTGCAATATAGGCAATCTGCATGGGGTAAAAGAAATGGAAAAATATAACATTGAGCGTGTTCTTTTTATTTTGAAAATTCGTGTTGCTCTAGTGTTCATATGAACATGTGTAGTTGATTATGGTCTGTGTGAATGCGTCTGATTTTGATAAGTCGCGTTTTTGCCGCGTGACAGACTCTTCTCACGCGATCGTGCGAACGACAGATAATATGAAACCGGAAAGCAGCGCATCGATGAGTGAGGAATCGTAGTGTCCGTCCATGGTGTTCGTTGATGCTATTTTCTGGCGAGATTCATTGTGGAAAGCAATCGCACTGTTTCCCGGTCGGCGGGCGTCCAATCCAAAGAGGATATTTCGGAAGGGACCAGCAACGCATCTCGTGATGCTCGGTCGGGTGGGGAGTGCCGTTCAGTAAATGGCAGATGAATGATGTCAACACAACGGTGCCAAAATCATAATCGTAAGAGGAGGTGTACACTTTGTCGGCGACTTCGACGTCGCACATCAGTTCCTCTTCGATCTCGCGGTGCAACGCCTGTCGGGCTGTTTCATGAGGTTCGATTTTTCCTCCAGGGAATTCCCAGTATCCGGCAAGCGATCTGCCCTCGCCTCGTTGCACGCAGAGTATTTTGCCGTCTTTGACGATGGCTGCGCCGACGACGTTGATGATGCGTTTCGGTGTTTGATGCGAGGATCGCTGGCGGGGCTGGTCAACTACTGTCATGGCTTTCTCCTGATTGGTGAATCAGATCCAGGATACAACGCGTCTCAAGGAAGAGGGGTGCGAAACTAGGACAAAAACGACAGGGGGTATCGGGTTGGCGAAAACGACCACATGGCCATAAAACATGTCGTATTTCGAAAGAGGGGCATGATTTCGCTGGAATTGTCGTCACTCCTACTTGCACTGCTGCGTGTATCGGCAATTTGGAAAACCGGTGCAACCGTAGAACTTGCGCGACGGGTCGGAGCCGGCATGCCGCAATCGCAAGGCTTCTCCGCAATTCGGGCACTGCGGTGGCAGTTTCACGCCACGGAAGATGTTCGGGCAGATCCTGTCATGCAATTCGTACATAAACCGCGATGGACGCGACTGGTCGACCACGAAAAACAGTTTCTTCCTGCAGCGCGTCATCGCCACATAAAATAGGCGACGTTCCTCCGCATGCGGCATCCGTTCCACTTCCGGCAGCAGCAGACCGAGCAGCGGCTCTTCGGGAATCGCACTCGGGAAGCCTTTCAAACCGCCGGAACAGCACAGCAGAAAAACGAAGTCGCGTTGCAGACCCTTGGATTTATGCGCGGTCATGAACTCGATATCCATCTTTGGCTTCTCAAGGAACACAATGCCACCAGTATGCTCGTCAATCTGGAACAATCCGTCGCGATCGTTGCGTGACAGCAGATTCAGATCGCTTTTGTAACGTCCCAGCATAAGTACTGACGCGGTTTTCGGCAGCTTGCGTAACTGCTCGATGATCGCGTCGAAGCGCTCCTCCTGCGTGGCGCCGCCAAGCGCCTTCAACGAATAATCCTTCTTATCGGATGGATTGTGCAAATGCTTGACATACAGGCTTTTGTCCTGCATGACGAACGCGCCGCTCGCGTCGATGAGACTCTGTCGGAATCGTCGCGTGGTGGTGATCTGGAACATGCGCGTTGGGCCCAAGTGTGCCAAATTTCGGCGAAATCAAGGATGAGATGAATGTCGCTGCCGGCGAAACGGTAGATTGACTGCCAGTCGTCGCCCACGCAGAACAGCGTGAAATCGCTCTGCTCGCGCAATGCGCGGATCAGTTCGTAGCGCGGTCGAGACATGTCCTGGTATTCGTCGATGAGCACGTACTTGTATGGGTGACGGTAGGCGCCGCGCTGTATGCAGCGGATGCGTCGGTGATCATGCCGGGAAAATCAATGCCATGCGTCGTGCGGAAATTGCTGATGTACGCGTTGTAGAGGGGCTCGATGAGTTGCAACATCTCGCGATTGCGGCCGACGTTTTTGCCGCCGCTGCGTTCGTTGAGCTCGCGCATACCGTCGATACCGATGCTGTTCTGACGCATATGCTGGATGATGGTCTGCGCGTTTTCGATGAGATTCTGCTTGTACTGGTTGAAGCCGTAATCATCCGTCGGCAGCTGGAAATCCTCGCTTTTCGCGGCTTTGCCGTATTTGCCGAGCAGTTCCTTCGACATGAGTTTGAATGCCAGCAGACGGTAGCCGATGTTTTTCGAAAGCAGTTGCTCGAATGTGTTGCGGACCACCGTGTTCGACGTGTGCCCGTCGATGATGGGACGGTTGGCGATGGTGGCCGCGCGGCAGATTTCCAAGCCGAGACTGTGGAACGTGCATGCGCGGATCGTTTTGCCGGTGCTTGCCATGATACGTTGCGACATGTCGCCCGCGGACGCCTTGGTGAACGACAGTACGAGAATTTCTTCAGGGGCGGCGCGCTTCGTGGCGAGCAGCCATGCGATATATCCGATGATGGTGGTGGTTTTGCCTGTTCCCGCGCCCGCGAGCACGAGGGTATTGTGGCCTGCTCCTGCGATTGCACTGATTTGCTCGTCGCTCAAATCATGCTTTTCGATTTTGCCGATGATATTCCGCGCCCGAGCAATCTGATCGGCGGGAAGCAACGGTTGCGGCATAAGCTTCTGAGCCGGTTGTGAATTGGCATGAGATTGCGCTCGCGAACGATTCGTTGTGACGGAAGTATTGCGAGCTGTGGTTTGTGTTTGCGCGCGGTATGACGATCGCGCCAACTGTGATGATTGGGATGGTTGCGTAAGCTGTTGTGTTTGACGTGATTGTGCGGTGGACTTGCGTTGCGTCGTCTGCTGTTGCGTGGGCTTGGGAACGTTTTGCCGCGCAAGCCTGGGTCCGAGATGAGTCGCCGGTTTGGAGACAGACGGTTCTCCACCAAGTGCGTTCATGAACTTGCTTAGCAATCCCATAATGCTCCTCCTCAACCAGTGCAAGGAGAAATTATATGTGCTGCCGATGAATGTTCCAGCGTCGGCTGTTTGAACGGAATCACAATCCGCCGACGCTGAAACTAATATCGGAGCTCATTGGAACTCAACGTTCGAAGGGGTAGGTGAGGTTCCAGTCGCGGCGCAGGGAATCCATGAGTTCCATAATGCGCATCGTATCGGCATGCGGCATCTCCGCGCATTCGGTATGTCCTTCAAGCAGAGCCTTTGCGGCCGACGCCACTTCATATTCATAGCCGGTGAGCTGGGCGGGAACATCGTAATGTGCAACAACCGTATGATTGCCGTCATACACGTCAATCGCCTCAACATTATTAATGTTCTGGCACACCATATAACCATCGGTTCCCCACACGGATCCCATGCGGTCGCTATGGCATAGAATCGAACTTTGCGCGGTCGCCATCACACCGTTCTCGTAATAGAACGTCATGGAATTATGCGCATCCACGCCGGTTTCGTACGCTCGCATCGACGATTCAATGCGAGCGATCGGCGCATTATGCATAATCATGTCGATGAAATTGATCGGATACACGCCAACATCCAACAATGCGCCACCGGCAAGCGCGGGATCAGTGATTCGCGCCTTCGCGGTAGTGGGGTAACACAGGTTCGCATCGATCGCCTGTATTTCACCAATCGCGCCGGAGACGAGAATCTTATCGATAATGGCGCGGGACGGCATGTATCGCGTCCAAATCGCTTCCGCGCACAGCATGCCGGTTTCTTTTGCAACGGATAACATCTCACGGGTCTGTGCCGCATTCGCGCCGAACGCTTTCTCCACCAGCACACCCTTGCCGGCTTTCATGCACAATATCGCCTGTTCCGCATGAAGATTGTGCGGCGTAGCGATGTACACCAAGTCCACGTTCGGATCGGCCACAAGTTCCTCATATGAACCGTATGAAACTGGAAAACCGTATTTCGCGGCGAAATCAGCCGCACGTCCCGCATCTCGTGCGGCAACGGCATACGGTTCAACCAAATCTGCATAACGGCTGTCCGCGGCCATCTTCACCAACGTGTCAGCCATATGTTGTGCGATCCGACCTGCGCCGAGAATCGCGACATGAATACGAGCCATATCAACCCCCATCTTTCGTAAACTGCCTGAATAGTGTTGATTCATTTATATTGCTGCGTTGCAAGTTCCAGCGTACGCCATGCGTGATCGCAACGCGCGTTGATCCGTATCTCACTTGCACGCGTTCGTCCGGATGCTTTTCTGATTTGCCGTATTTTGCCGGATCTTGCCATAATGGTGTGCTGTGGCAGCGCAGGAACACGTTAAGAAGACCGGAAAACCTCGGAAATCCGCAAAAAAAGAGAAATACGAGCGTGGCACGAGAAGCTACATTATGTCGCATATCCGAGGCAAAGACACCTCTATCGAAATGATGGTACGCAGTTTTCTTTTTTCGAAAGGCCTGCGATTCCGCAAAAACGACAAGCGGTATCCGGGGCATCCCGACGTGGTGTTGCCGAAATACCGTACGATGGTGTTCATCAACGGCTGTTTCTGGCATATGCATGAAAACTGCCCGAAAGCTACGCGCGTGCCGAAATCGAATGTGGAATTCTGGAGTGCGAAACTGCTGCGCAACCATGAACGAGATGTCAGACAGCATGCCGAACTTGAAGCGATGGGCTGGAAAGTGATCGTGGTGTGGGAATGCGAGCTCGCCAAAAAAGTGCGTGAGGAACGGTTGGAGAGACTGTACTGCGAAATCGTCGAAGCGTGATTCTTGCCACTGGCGCATGATGCTCGTGGTTCCAGCTTTACATGACATGTGATTTTCTGTTTTTGAAACGATACGCAATGGCGGTGAGACGGTACTTGCGATTTGTCGCGTCTGAAGAATACAAACGAACTATGGGAAATGCTGAGAACAGCGCGCTGCCGCAGATGTCGCACCGCGCCCAGATTGCTAATCCGTTCCGTGCCATGGTGTTTGGTGCGATGGCCGACGAGATGATCGCCGCAGGTACCGATGTGGTCAAGTTGAGCTTGGGGGAGCCGGATTTCGGCGCTCCGCCCGCAGTGCGTGATGCAATGCGCGAACAGTATGATGGCCGTTCATTGCCGTATACCGCTGCAATGGGCTTGCCGGAATTACGTCAGGCGATTTCCGATTTCTACAAGGAACGCCACCATGTGGACGTCGATCCGAAACGTATCGCGATTACGGCCGGAGGTTCCACGGCACTGCTGCTTGCCGCCGCATTGACGGTGAACGAGGGTGACGAAGTGCTGATCGCCGACCCGTCGTACCCGTGCAATCGCGAACTGGTCCGCGCGTTCGGCGGCAAAGTCGTGGACGTGCCGACGACGCGGCCACCCGATTCCATCTCACACCGGAACTGTGCCGCGAATACTGGTCGGATCGCACCAAAGCGGTGATGATCACCTCGCCGTCGAACCCGACCGGTACCACCATCGCTTTCGACACCTTGAAATCCGTGTGCGACCTGGCGAAAGAACGCGGCGCATGGCGCATCGTCGACGAAACCTACCTTGACTTGGCCGACCGTGAACCGGACGGCTCCGACGTGAAATCCGTGCTCGCCTGCGACCCGGACGCCATCGTATGTTCCAGCTTCTCCAAGTTCTTCGGCATGACCGGCTGGCGACTGGGCTGGATGGTCGTGCCTGAATGCGCGCTCGAAGCCATGGATGATCTCGCCACCAACTTCTTCCTGTGCGCGCATACACCCACTCAGCATGCGGCACTCGCGTGCTTCACTCAGGAAACGTTGGCCGTGTGCGAGGAACGCCGTCAGGAGTTGCTGGAGCGTCGTCGCATTGTGGTCGACGGATTGGCTGAGATCGGTCTGCCGTTGGAGGTTGAGCCGAATGGCGCGTTCTACGCGTATTTCAACATTTCCAGCACTGGTTTGGATGCGTGGACGTTCTGTGAGCGTGCGCTGAAGGAAGCGCATATCGCGCTGACTCCGGGCCGTGATTTCGGTGAGGCGACCGCTGACACGCATGTGCGACTGTCGTATGCGGCCTCGCGCGAGGCGTTGCGTGAGGGTCTGAGGCGAATCGGAGATTTCGTAGCCGAACTGCACGGATGATGTTTGTGAGCGCTTTGCAATCGTTGTCGGCGCTGTGAATGTTGCGTGGCCATCCTAGGTGAATAGGATGGCCACTCGAATATTTGCAAAGGTTGTCAATGTAATGTCAGATGAAAGGGGGAGTGCGATGTCACTATGCTTGAAAGCATGGTTAGTTTACATTCGCATGTCACTCGTCTTGGCGTGCTTGACATTGGCTCCAATACCGTTCACATGCTCATCGTCGATGCGGCGCCTGGCGCCGTCCGGAACCTGAGGCCAGCACGAAAAGCACTGTTCGATTGATGCAATATCTCAAGGCCGATGGCACAATCAAAAAGGCCGGAGTCGAAGCTGTGGTCGCAGCTGTGGAAAAGGCCATGGGGCTGGTCAAAGAATATGAGATTACCCAACTGCTCGTGCTGGCCACATCCGCATTGCGTGAGGCTCCGAATGGCAGCAGGATCCTCAAACGAATCGAAAACGTCGTCGGCCAGCCGGTCACGGTGCTGTCCGGTGTGGATGAGGCCAGACTCACCTTCCTTGCAGCTCGCCGCTGGTATGGTTGGGATGCCGGTCGGCTGCTGGTCATCGATATCGGTGGTGGCTCTCTCGAGGTGGCTATGGGTTCGGATGAGGATCCCACAGTAGCGCTGTCCGTGCCGGCAGGTGCCGGTCGTGTGACCCGTGAATTCCTACCGGAAAATGGTATTGCGAATGATAGGGATTTGGAAGACGCGCGCAGGAACATCCGTAAGATTCTTGAGCCGATGGTCAAGGCGTTCCCGAAATCGAAGCACCCGATGCATGCCGTCGGCACATCGAAGACCATTCGTTCCCTGCTCGTCTCGCCGGTGCCGTGGTGCGTCAGCCCGGCCGCGTGGACACTTCGATCATGACGATTGACCAGCTTGAGGATTGGCTTCCCCGTCTTGCGGCCATCTCGCCGGACCAGCGTACCGCATTGCCGGGCGTCACGCCGGAGCGCACGTATCAGATCGTCGGTGGCGGCTTGGTGATCGACGAGATCATGAAGGCGCTTGACGTCAAGGAAGTGGAAATCTGCCCATGGGCGTTGCGGGAAGGGGCTATTCTGCGCTGGCTCGACCAGTTTGGCCGCACGAGCCTTGGTTTCTAGCGGTTCCTAGGCTTCCAGCTTCCTCAGTTCCTCCAACTGGTTCTTCGCCTTGTGCAGCTTGGTGAAGATTTCGTTGCGCTGTTCGGGATTCTTTGCCCGTTGGTGATCGCGCGTGAGCTTATCGATCTGCTCGGTAAGCTGTGCGGCCTGCATACGCCGTGTCATGCGCGCGTCCAGTGCCGTGGGAGAGGCGCTGCCGAGCGTCACCTGCGAGCATAACGACTCCCACAGCGCGTCGATGGAATCGACCGCAGGATCGCCGATGTCCAGCATCGCTTCGCCGGCCGGTTTCCAATCTGAGACGAACACTTTGAATGTAGGTGTGTGACCGGCGCGTCCCGGCAGCGCGCGTCTCACGGCGAACGCGCACTCCTGCCGCTTCGTACCTTCGAAGTCGGCGTCGCGCACGCATACGAACACGATTCCCGACTTGCGTTGCATGGCAATCAGCTCGACGATATCCGTCGGTATGGCGGCGTTCTTGGCATGCAGGCGCAATCCGATTGCCAGTACTTCCGGAATGCGTGTTCCGACGGCAAGCCGTGTATTGCTTGGCCGCAGCAGAGACAACATGGTGATCGTCTCGATGTCGTTCGCCAATCGTTGTTTTGTTTTGGCTGAAACCGGTATTCTCGCACGAACAGGCCTTTCGGCAACGTTGCCTTTTCTGCGGGAACCGCAGAGGAGTTCGGCAGACCCAATGTGAGTGCGGAAACGGAACCGCAGGAGGCGATCGTCATTGCTGGCCTTCTTTCGTGCTTTCATATCGGTTATTGGGGCAACAGTAGTCGCAAGAGCCGCAAATTTTGATAACGGCGCGTCGGTATGTGACTGGCGGGAATCTATAAAACTGCGCGTGGATGATGTCTCCATATATTGAGCAAAAGAATGCATTTTTTCGGCCATCGCGGGAACCGGTATCGGCGGATCGTTCGTCAAGCCCGTCACCTCCAGTGTGCAAGTCGCCTCTTTGGTCAAAGCCGGTTGTGGCGATCCGGTCGACGATCGGGGAGCACCCAAATTCACCTCCTGTGCGGCCAACGGCGCCGACTGCACACGTGCCGCCACCACCGATCCGACATCCGCGACGCAAGTGGGATGGCGTATCGGCGCAGGCGCACGCCGGAAGGACCCGTGCGCCATGCCGTGCGGCTGCGATAGACGATTGCAATCTGCGACACGCGTGATTTGGTGATTGAGGCATGTGTGCGTATTATTTCATCTTGCGGTGATCAGAGCTAGGTGAGACGCCCGGTCCCATTCCGAACCCGGAAGCTAAGGCCTAGTACGGCGATGGTACTGCACTCGAGAGGGTGTGGGAGAGTAGCACGTCGCCGCACTTAAACTTTTTTTTGAATCCCGAGTCGAGCATCGTTCCTCGGGATTTTTCGTTACGTGATTCGCCCAAGTCCAATTATGTTCCGGTTATGTGCGAAGACGAATCCAGTGGTCACTGATTGCGGCGCTCAGGTAGCGAAAACCACCAACAGAACAATGCCGTTTCAATAAAAATGACAGGTAGCGGTATGAGCCACCACCAGCCAGTGGTGCCGAATTCGTTCGCGGGCGCAATAATCCAAGGATGCGAGCCCAGCCATCCCAGGAATACGGCTATGGTTGATCCCAACGACATGGTTATTCCTAAAGGTCTGAACAAACGCATGAGCTGGAATCGTGATGCACCGAATTCTTGAAGCGTCCAGCGTAATGTTGACTGCGTTTGACGTGTTGATATGGCCAATGCGGCGAATGTCAGGCCGCTGATAATTGTGGCCAAAGCTGGTATGGCAATGGCGCGTGCCATGTAGGAGCGGTAAGAGGTGGTGTCGTGTTCGGTAATGAATGCATACCCGCAACGGTTAATGATGTCGGATCGGATTGAATCGCGAACGCCGGAAGCGATTGACGGGAAATCGGTCATGATGAGAGTATGCCGGTTGCTTGGCGTAAGGCCAAGCGTTTTTGCTTGTGGTGAGTCGATTCCAAGAACCACGCCGGGCATGGTGTAATCATTGAGCAGCGAGTCGGTGCCCTCGGTGGATACTTGTGCTGCCTGAGTTATTTTTTGGGTTGCGGGATCGATGAGAATGATGCCAGTGTTGCCGCTTTCAGTAATATGAACGTCGTTGGTTTTACCGGCTAAAGACGAGTTGCTATCGACAAGCATGACAGTGGTTTCATTATCGGAATCTGAGTAGCAATCCGCATCGTCGGAACCATGTTGAATGACGCAATCGTAAGCATGGGAAGTCGCGGCGCGGACCAGATACCGGGATTCATCCGGTGCCGTGAGCACGATGGCTTTGTCTAGAGTCTTGGGATATTTGCCGGCAAGATAGTTTAAGTCATCCTGAGTCAAATAATCGGCGATGAACAGCCATTATCCGAATTGCCTGTCGCTATCATCATTTGCCCGCTGAACAATGAGCTGGCACCTAACAATAAGAGTGCCAATGCGCATACTGGGGCAGACAAACTTCGTGTACGTTCTATCGCATTGCATTGTGCTGGCGTGCGGAAAAGCCAAGGCAGTGAAAGGAGCATAGGTCCCAGAGCGCAAGCTCCCATGACCGAGCCCACTGATCCGCCAAACGGCCATGCGGCTGCATGATAACGTTCTATCGCCACACAAGAAAACAGCAGAACGGCCGAGGAAAGAATGATGTACCATAATGCGTTTCTGGTTGTGATGTCATGCTTAAAGGACATGCGGAAGAACAAAACCAACCATGTCAAGCATAGCGAGCACAGCAAAATCGCTGCGACAAAAAAGATGGACAGCATGGAAGTTGCTGATGGTTGCCATTCCCAATATTGGGCGAATATGTTGCCTATGGTCCTGTAATTAAGACCGAATACCGCATATCCGGCCGCGATGCCAATTGCGGCTCCGGGTATTGTGCAAATAAGCAATCCTCGAAACACTGTCCATCTGCTGGTGGTGAGGGAGAATCCGCAAGCTACCAGAGCTTCTACCACAGCATCTCCGGAATACTGACCTGCTCGGAAGAATGCCGTCATTACTGCGATATGTACGCACAGCAAGCAAGGGAACAGAACTATTCCGTACCATTGGCATCCTGGCAGATCGCGAGTACGAACCGTTTCTTCGGCATTTCGTATTGTCGATTTGATGTATCCGATATTGACATTGTTGGTTGCGCTCTCTTTTGCGACTTCTCCCTGATTTACAGTAGCGTCATCGTCGGTGAGCCACATTTGTATGTTTTGGAGATTGTCTTTGGAAGACACTGCTGTTGCATACACGGTGTTGGTGTTCGCGGCATCGACGGTGATGCCAATGAGCTTATAGTCGCTTGATAATGCGGAATCGTCACATTGCACGGTGACTATATCTCCCAGCTGGGCGTCAATTTGTTCAGCTGCGGCCCGAGACAGGGAGATTTCGTTTTTTTGCGACGGCTGATGCCCTTCGATGAGCGTGCCATATCGTGAGGGGCCTGTTAGGAAAGTTATGTCTGCGATGGTGTTTCGTGAAGAGCCGCTGGCGGAGGTGAGGCCTACTGATCCTTGTGTGGATTTGACGCCGATGGCCTTACCGTTTTGGACTTGTTGCCTGAGTTCTTCGGCTACATCGTTGCTGCCTCCTGAAATTTGGTACGTGTACCCTCCGGATTGACCTGCTGCGCCTTCTTTGGCGGCCTGTACGTATAGATTCAAGCTGTTTAAGGCCACCACGGGTAGCATCGCCGACAATAATGCCACGACAAAGAGTGAGATGGTGAGCATCGGATGGAATCTCAAATATCCAGAGGTAACGTGCCTCGTGATTCCAGTGCTGTGGTAAGGCATGCCATTCATTGCTCCACCAACTTGTGGTCCTGAATGCGCACAATGCGGTCACTGTGCTGTGCGACCGTAGCGTCATGCGTTGCGATTATGACAATGGATCGCTCTTTGTGGGCAATATCTGAAAGCAATGTTGCGATTGCCTGCGTATTTTCCTCATCAAGCGCGCCTGTGGTTCATCCGCGAGAATCACACGTGGTTTCATGGCGATTGCGCGTGCGATGGCCACACGTTGCTGCTCTCCTCCTGACAATTGGCCAGTCAAATGGTTTGCATAGCCTGCTAAATGCACTTCTTCAAGCAAGTTATCGATTGTGTTGTTTTCAGTGCGGGAAGTTTCCTTAATCTTGGTTTGTCCGAGGTTCTTATGCGCCGCTTCAAACGCCAACATGATGTTTTCTCGCACGTCAAGATATGGAATGAGCCTGTAATCCTGAAATATGCGCATACATAAAGATCCGAGAAGATTTTTTCGATCAATGGAATTGACATTTGCGCCATCAATGGTGACGGAGCCAGTGTCTGGTTGTAAAGAACCGTCCATCAAACGCAGCAAAGTGGTCTTTCCTGAGCCGGAAGGTCCCATTATTGCCGTTGTCGAACCTTCTTCGAATAATGCGCTCGCATTGTCTAAAATCAGACGTTTTCCATACGAAAACCCCACGTGATCAAGTTCCAGCATGGTATAGCCCCCTCTCGGTATACATGAGCAGCCATTGCTCTTGCGTAAGGCGTCGTACCCCCATTAGTTACGATTTCTTATGTGCCTAGCGTAATAGTATTTAATGGTTGGGGCAAGATGGTGATTTTTGTGTTTCGATTGTTTTTCGTTAAATTTATGGAGACGATTGCGACTATTTGCCAGCGAATGTGGAAGTTGGGGTACTATGAAGCCGCACTATTGCCGATGGCGTTCGTCATGAACTCGGTTTTGATGGCTGATTTGATGATTGATGTATTGACTGATGGAACGCAATGCCCATGTTGGAGGATGTATGGCACGGTCTGGTACGCCTACGAAACCGCGTACGGCGCAGGCGAAGGCTGTTAAGCCTATTCGCACGTTGAAGAAAACTAAGTCGCATCGCGTGCGCAATATCATATGCGGTTTTCTGGCCGGTATTCTGTCGATTGCAGCTTTGCTGGGCACTGTTTCGCACATACTGCCTGCTGAGATTCAGGCGTGGCCGTATGTTCCCATTATTGTTTCGTTGGTGCCTTGGTTTGCGATTCTTGCGGTGATTGCGCTGATTTGCGGCATTGTCTCGAAACGAACAATGTCGGTATTGCTGGCGATTGCGGCGATCGCGTTGCAAGTATGGTGGCAGTATCCGTTTTTCTACAATGAAACGAAGCTTCCACGTGCCGCGATTGCAGCGGTTTCGGGAGCGTCCGCCAATACGCAGGATGATTATGCTCGTTTGATGACATGCAATGTGTTTAAGGGTCGTGCCGACGCGCAGGAAATTGTCGATGTGGTGCGTAGCGAGCGTGTGGAAGTGCTGGCATTGCAAGAAACGACCGATGCTTTCGTGGACGAGTTGAACAAGGCTGGTATTGGCGATTTGCTGCCGTATGCGCAGGTGGCAAGTTCAGACGGCGTGTATGGCAATGGTTTGTGGTCGGCGAGTCCGCTTGTTGATCCGGCTGATGATGATGTTGATTCGAGCGCGTCGTTCATGCCAGGAGCCACGGTTGCATTCAATGATGGTCGGACGCAGATCCGTTTCGTTTCGGTACATACCACGTCTCCGACCGATGGATATTGGCAGCAGTGGAAGCGTTCATTGGATGAGCTTGGTCGACTCCGGTACGATACGTCTCGCAGGTACGTGTTCATGGGTGATTTCAACGCGACCGACGACCATACGCCGTTCCGTAATTTCTTGGGAACACGGTTCACGGATGCGGCCAAACAAGCGGCCGGGGGATTGGTGTTCACGTGGCCTGCGAATATCGATTATGTGCCGACGTTTGCGGGCATTGACCATATCGTATTGGATTCCGGCATGTTGGCCGGTCGGGTCAAATCGTTGAAAATCGATGGAAGCGATCACAAGGCGTTGCTGGCAACCGTGCAATTCGACGTGTGAGAAGAGTATCGGCGCAACTGCATATCGGCTGCGCATCTGCATAAAACAAAGTGCCCCAGATAGGAATCGAACCTACGACACCTTCTTTAGGAGAGAAGTGCTCTATCCACTGAGCTACTGAGGCAACGAATCTTCATTCTACACACCATCCGGACGAGTGTGGTATCGAAATGAAGAAATCCGAAATTTCTACATGACTGTGCGCTGCATGAAGTACGTGGCGCACAGTCATGTAGAAACGATATATTGGCGGTTTTTGAGATTTTCAGGCCAGATTGTCTTGCGTTCCAGCGGTATTGGCCGCAGTGGCCTGTTCCGCCTGGGCTGCGTCAAGCTTGGCACGCACTTCGCCTAGCAGACTTTGAGCGCGCTTGGCGAGGGCTTCGCCAAGCTCCCACTGGCGCATGGACTGGTCAAGGTTGAGTCCGCCGGCCTCAAGTGCCTGCACGGCCTGAATGAGCTGATCTCGAGCCTCTTCGTAAGGCATTTGTGCGATGGCTTCGCGTTCCTTGTCGGTCAGGCTGGATGCGGGGGTGGTTTCGTTGATCATTGCTACTCCTTCGTTACGGTGGTGACTTCGGACACGATCACGCCGTGCTTCAATGTCATGGTGAGTTGGTCGCCGGTGTTCACGGCGTTCGCATCGTCGATTACATGGCCGTCCGCTCCCTGCACTACCGCATAACCTCGGTTGAGAGTGGATTGCGGGCTAAGCGCGGTCAGTGAGGCATGCGCTTTTTCGATGGTGAGGCTTGCGTCGTCAAGAATACGTGTCAGACCGATTCTCATGCGGGTTCTTGCGTCGTCGATAAGACGCTGATGCGGTTCCAGCATGGTGAGCGGCTGCGTGAGGCTTGGACGATTCGCATAGCCTTCGATCAGTCTTGTTTCATTGTTGACGGTGGCGTCGATGCGCATGCGCATGCGTTCAATATTCACATTGATCAGCTGCATCTGCTCGCGCACATCCGGCACGACTTTCTTTGCCGCATCCGTTGGCGTGGATGCACGCAAATCGGCGACCAAATCAAGCAGCGTCCAATCATCCTCATGACCGATCGCGGAAATCAGAGGCGTATGAGCGGCAGCCGCGGCGCGCACCACACCTTCGTCGGAAAATCCGATCAGATCTTCGAAAGCGCCGCCGCCACGGGCCACAATGATTACATCGACGTCGGGATCGGCGTCCATCTGTGCGATCGCCTTGATCACATCGGAAGGGCACTGCTCACCCTGCACATGCACATGCGTCACTTTGAAATCGACAACAGGCCAACGCAATCTCACGTTGGTGATGACATCGCCTTCGGCGCGACCTGCGGCGCGCAAATCAGACCAATGCAATGCGGAAACTCGGGCAGAGGCTGCTTGCGGTCAGCGTCGAACAGGCCTTCGCCTTTCAGCTTCTTGCGTAATTCGTCGATCATGGCCTTCAGACTGCCACCCGCGCCGGCCGCGATAATGGCGTCGCCACGTAAAGACAGTGACGTGCGTTTCATCCACAGATTCGGTTTGCCATGGATGATGACGCGGTCGCCCTGCACAAAAGGCGTGGCGGCTGCGGCGAACTGCCCGAAACCGTTGACTTCCAACGCAATGTCCTGATAATCATCGCGCAGAGTGATATAGGCGCTGCCCTGACGTCTGGTGTTGATCTGCGTGATCTGCCCGGCCACCCAAACCGATGGCCACCGTTCGACGGCCATATGGAATTTCTCGCTGAGCAGACTTACCGGCCAGGGGTTGTCAGCAGTGGTTTCGCCGGCCAGTCGCGGCAGCGGTTTGCTGTTCGGCTGCGCTGCCGGGGGTGTGTAATCCTGGTTCCAAGTCATAGTTCAAGATTCCATCATCTTGCGGACAAATGAAACACATGTTCGAATTCCGTGAGGGTACCCCGCCTTGTATAGTCCCTCTTCGGTGAGTGCGTCAAATCGACACTCGGGCGACACTCCGTGGCGAAATCGTTACCTTTGTCACACAAGTTAAGGAATGGCGGAATCAAGCCGAAAAATGGAATATATAGTTTTACTGCCGGCGTGCCGCTACTACATTTAGTGCTGGCTATGGCGTACAGTCATGGACGTAGCAACAATCTGGCATGCATAACGAAGCATGAAAACCTGGTCGGATGGGGTCCGACCCGGAAAGGATGATGAATGGAAACGCAGGCTCTGAATGCCATCTCCGCAACCGTTAAAACGGGAACCGGTAAGGTGCTCGTCGAGAAGCGCGACGGTCGTGTGGTCGACTTCGATCCGATCAACATCATCAGCGCGGTGAAGTCAGCCTTCGCCGACCTTGATAAGAAGATCGGGCCGCAGGAGGAACAGCTGATCCGTGATATCGCCAATCAGGTCGAAGCCGAAATCAAGGATCGTTACAACGGTCCCGCCAAGATCGAAGACATCCAGAATCTCGTTGAACACGGCCTGATCGAAGACCACCTGTACGATGTGGCGCGCACGTACACCAACTACCGTCTGAACAAAGACATCGAACGTGCCAAGCCACCGACATCAACGAAGCCGTCAAGCGTCTGGTGAACCGTGACGAGGCTCTGGTGCGCGAGAACGCCAACAAGGATTCCAACGTCTACTCCACCCAGCGCGATCTGCTGGCGGGCGCGGTGTCCAAGGCGTCCGCCTTCTCCATGCTGCCGGACGCGGTCTCCAACGCCCATATGAAGGGCGACATCCACTTCCACGACGCCGACTACTCGCCGTTCACCGCACAATCCAACTGCTCGCTGCCGAACTACTGGGATATGCTCGCCAACGGTTTCACTCTCGGCAACGCTCCGATGGGATCGCCGAACAGCATTTCCATCGCCGCCACGCAGATCACCCAGATCATGAAGGACGTGGCATCCAGCCAGTATGGTGGCCAGACCGCCAACCGTGCCGACGAGCACTTCGTCGAATACGCGCGCAAGGATTACGACAAGTTCCTTGAGCAGGCCCATGAGATCATGCCTGACGACCTGCCGATCGAAATCGCCGAACGTCAGGTGCGCTTGGCCAAGGATGTCGAACCGAAGCGTCTGCATTTCGAAAAGGACCGTCCGGCCCTGCCGATGGACGAGCCGTTCAACAAGGATGCCAGCCGTTTGCAGCAGCTGCGTGAGGTGTGGGCGAAGATCCAGACCCGCAAGGCCATCTACGATGCCATGCAGACCATGGAATACCAGATCAACTCCAATCGTGTGTCGAATGGCCAGACCCCGTTCGTGACCGTTGGCTTCGGTTTGGGCACTGACTGGTTCGCCCGCGAGATTCAGCGTGCCATCTTCCTGAACCGTATCCGCGGCCTCGGTTCCGAACATCACACCGCCATTTTCCCGAAGCTCGTGTTCACCATCAAGCATGGTGTGAACGCCGATCCGGGCGATCCGAACTACGATTTGAAGCAGCTCGCCCTCGAATGCGCCACCAAGCGCATGTATCCGGACGTGATCTTCTACGAGAACATCGTGAAGATCACCGGCTCCTTCAAAGCCCCGATGGGCTGCCGTTCCTTCTTGCAGGGTTGGATTGATCCGGCGACCGGCAAGGACGTGGAAGACGGACGCATGAACTTGCGTCGTCACCGTGAACGTTCCGCGCATCGCACTGGAATCCCACGGCGACAAGGATCGCTTCTGGAAGATCTTCGACGAGCGTATGGCCGTGGCTCATCAGGCATTGCAATTCCGTATCATGCGTTGCAAGCAGGCCGCGCCGGTCAATGCGCCGACCTGTTCCGTTTCGGAGCTTTCGGTCGACTCGGCGCCAACGACAGCGTCGACCAGCTGTTCCGCAACGAACGTGCACCGTTTCCCTGGCTACATTGGCCTGTATGAGGCGACCAGCGTGTTCTACGGCAAGAACTGGATGCGCGATCACGGCTGGGATCCGCAAGGCAAGGAATTCGCACTGTCCATCGTCAAGCGCATGAACGAGCTGTGCAAGGAATGGAGCGACGCGGAAGGCTACCACTATTCCGTGTACTCCACGCCGGCCGAATCCCTCACCGACCGCTTCAACCGTATGGACCACGAGAAGTTCGGCGAAGTGGAAGGCGTGACCGACCATGACTTCTACACCAACTCCTTCCACTACCCGGTCTGGCTGCAGCCAACCCCAATGGAAAAGCTCAACTACGAGAAGGACTTCCCGTACTATGCGTCCGGCGGCTTCATCAACTACTGCGAGTTCCCGTGCCTGCAGTCCAACCCCAAGGCACTCGAAGCGGTGTGGGATTACGCCTACAACATCGGCATCGGCTATCTGGCACGAACACGCCGATCGACCGCTGCTACGATTGCGGATTCCAAGGCGACTTCGAGCCCACTGAGGAAGGCTTCAAGTGCCCGGAGTGCGGCAACTCCGATCCGGACCACTGCAACGTGACCAAGCGCACCTGCGGCTACTTGGGCAACCCGGTGCAGCGCCCGATGGTGCACGGACGTCACGAGGAGATCGCGCACCGCGTCAAGCATATGAGCGGCGAAACCGGTCATGTCACCTTGAGTGACGGTTCCGAACGTGAATGGTTCGAGGAAGCCAAGTAAGGGTCGCGGCGGCAGCAAACATAAACGAAATATGAAAGAGGGTGGGTTTCCACCCTCTTTCATTCTGTGACAATCATGAGGCAAGCAGCAATCGCAAAAACGCGACGTAACGGCAAAACGTGAAGGGACAACGTATGATCAGCAGCGCGAATCCAGCAATTCAACGTCGTGACTTTGCGGCGGACGAAACCAATCGCGGACCTTTCATCCCCACAACTCGTTCCAACAATCCCAAAGCAGGGCAATGGACCAACCGCATGAGCCGCAATATGATCGCCGACTACAAACGGTTCCTCATGACCGATGGAGAAGGCATCCGATGCTCGCTGTACGTGTCCGGCTGCCCGTTCCATTGCGAGGAATGCTACAACACGTCAATCTGGGATTTCCAAGCCGGCCACGAATACAACGACAAGCTCGAAGCGCAAATCATGGATGACTTAAGCCAATCGTATGTGCAAGGCATCACCTTCCTCGGAGGCGAACCATTGCTCAACACGGGCGTGCTGTTGCCCCTTGCGCGCAAAATACGCGAACGGTTCGGTAATACCAAAGATATTTGGTGCTGGACCGGCTACACGTGGGAAGAGCTCATGCGCGAAGGCGAAAGCCCCGACAAGCGCGAGCTGCTCGAACTGATCGACATTCTCGTGGATGGCCGTTATATCAAAGAATTACATGATTCCCTGCTGCAATTCCGCGGAAGCAGCAACCAACGCATCATCGACGTACCGAAATCACTGGAAAGCGGACAAGTGGTGATTTGGCCGAAATTACATGATCAAACACGATTCATTCCCGAAATATACGGCAAAGACCGTTCTGCAGGGGAAGGCAGCGCATCCTGACATGGAAATGCTTGGAAGGGTTTGCGATCTCGACATTCGTCGAGCGTCCAGATACATAATTAGGCACGTTGACTGGATTAGTTGTCTAATTTGTGCGCTGTGTCGTGCATTTTATGCTGATTGCGAGCATTTACAAAGCACTTAGGCGTGGGCACAGACTACGATTACATGATTGGATAACCCGGGGTAGGGGCTTCCATGCCTGCCATGGAATGCAGCCCGGCGGATAGAACGATAGAGGTTGAGACATGGTTGAAGCAGCAGAAGCCGTGACCGAAACGCACGGCACAAAGCCGTTGCGTGTAGGTCTTGATATCGGTTCCACTACTGTGAAGGCGGTGGTGCTCGATCAGTCCGACGCGCTCGCGGACGCGCTGTTCTCCGATTATCGGCGTCACCACGCGAACGTGCGCGCCACCGTGGCCGGACTATTGGCCGACATCCACCAGGAGCTGGAAAAGCTTGGCCGAGGCGACGAGCCGATTCGCCTGGCCATCACCGGTTCAGGCGGTCTTGCCCTTGCAGACAGCCTCGACGTGCCCTTCATTCAGGAGGTCATCGCCGAAACCGAAGCCATCGACAAGGAATATCCGCAGGCTGACGTGATCATCGAGCTTGGTGGCGAGGATGCGAAAATCACGTATCTCAAGCCGACTCCGGAACAGCGTATGAATGGTTCCTGCGCAGGTGGTACCGGCGCATTCATCGATCAGATGGCAACACTGCTCGACACCGACGCCGCTGGTCTGAACGAAATGGCCGCGCAATACGAAACCCTATATCCGATCGCATCACGTTGCGGCGTGTTCGCCAAAACCGATTTGCAGCCGCTTATCAACGATGGTGCGGCCAAGCCGGATCTGGCTGCATCGATCTTCACCGCAGTGGCCACGCAGACCATTGCAGGCCTTGCCTCCGGACGCCCGATTCACGGAACCGTGATCTTCCTGGGTGGTCCGTTGTTCTTCATGTCCGAACTGCGAGCCGCGTTCAAGCGGGCGCTCGACGGCAAAGTGGACGAATTCATTGTTCCGACCGACGCTCACCTGTATGTGGCATACGGTGCCGCATTGCAGGCCGATCAGGATGGTGACGACCTTGACTAAGCATTACGAAGCACGAACCTGCGCCGACCTTCTGGCACGACTGGACGAACTGGAAAACCTGCCGTCCAACACTCCGACCATGCCTCCGCTGTTCGCTACCGAGGCGGATCGCACCGCATTCAACGAACGGCATCATCGCGAGCATATCCATCAAGGCACGCTCGAAGGAGCCCAAGGACCGCACTTCCTGGCATAGACGCCGGTTCCACCACCATCAAAGCGACATTGGTGAACGACGATCGAGAAATCGTATGGTCCTCTTATGCGACCAACGAAGGCAGCCCGCTGACGGCAGCCGTACAAATCGTCAAAAAAATCCAAGCCGAACTACCTGAAGGCGCATGGATCGCACGATCCTGTGCGACCGGCTACGGCGAAGGCTCATCACCACCGGCCTGCACCTCGACGAAGGCGTAGTGGAAACCATGGCTCACTATCGCGGTGCCGAAATGGTAAGCCCGGGCGTTACCGCCGTCATCGATATCGGCGGCCAAGACATG
>ENA-OPZM01000326-OPZM01000326.1-human-gut-metagenome-genome-assembly--contig:-NODE-326-length-21058-cov-2.190435_pt1 | contig 21058 bp, 28 predicted proteins | sample MGYA00242478_ERZ504493 | MGnify/ENA primary metagenome ERZ504493 (study PRJEB26092, sample SAMD00036227) | human gut metagenome | host: Homo sapiens | study: EMG produced TPA metagenomics assembly of... | reverse complement strand
TGTCAAACTTGATCCGTTCTCCGGTGTTCTCCAGACAGATAGGAGAACTGCAGCGGATAGCAGAGAGAATCGATCTCATACTTTCTCTCCCAGATCCACGGTCCCATATCGGTCTCGTCCTTCTCCCAGCAGTTGCCGTTCGGTCCTTCGTTGAATGCGTTTGCGTATGGATCGATGTTGATGCACATAAACTGGCGGCGGATAAGGCCTGCGATCAGGTCAGCCAGCTCCGGGTCGTTCTGCGCCGGAACAAGGTACGGGCGCAGCTGTGCTACCGAGTCACGCAGCCACATGGCCGGGATATCTCCGGTGATGACGTAGGTGCTGCCGTCCTCCATTTTCTTCACGGTCGTATCGAGGGTGTTGGAGTAGCATCGCTCAAACATATCAACGATTTCCGGCTCGTCTTTCAGTTTTTCTCTCAGGCTTAAAATCAGCTCCTGAACGGACTTTGGTAAGGTCTCTTTCATTCGTTTTACATCCTTTCTTTGATCAAGTACGGTATATCCTGCAACAGGGCATCTCCGTAATCGAAAATGCCCTGTTGTAGTTCTTATAAAATTAATGTATCAGACTTATTTCTGTGCGTCAATCTGTTTCTGAGCTTCTTCGCGGATGGTCTCCCAGCCTGCGGTCTCAAGCTCTGCATCGATTGTTTTTACAAGCTCTCTCGGATCCTGTGCGCCGGTGAATAACTCAGAATAGTATTTCTCATATACGGCACGGCAGTTTGCAAGCTCTGTTTCGATGTTGGAGGTATCCAGGTTGAATCCAAGCATCTCAGACGGAGTTGCTTTCTCGTTCAGCTCTTCTACTTCATCCCACTGGTTGAAGTCAACATCGTCTGTCTGAGTTACGTTGAAGAAAGTACCCTGAGTATATCCGGCCATACCCCAGTCAGTGGTCAGGCGGTGTACCTTATTGTCATCGGTGTACTCGAAGTCTTTTCCTTCTGCTCCATAGTAGAACCAGTCACGTACTTTGGAATCCGTATTTACCAGGTTCAGAAGCTGAAGTGCTTTGTCCGGGTGCTTGCATCCGGAGTAAATACCATTGATGGAACCACGTACAGTTGTGTTGGAAACGACTGTGTTGCCATACTGTACTGCTGAACAATTGGCGATACCATTGTTCGGACCCCATGTTGTTTTTGCAGCGCCGCTCCATCCCTGTGCAACAAAGAACATTGCGTATTTGCTGGAATCATCTGCTGTCGGAGCGTCTCCGTTGATGATGCCCTCCTGATACATTTTACGAACGATATCCAGGTTGGAAAGGATTTCTTCGTCATCCAGCGGATTGACAACGGTCTTGCTGTCATCGCCGTATTTAACGCCGATTGCCGGAAGTCCGGAGCTTAAATCATCGTAGTTCAGGTTCAGCAGGAAGTTTGCACCATTTTTGGACATGAAGTACGGAGATCCGCCTTCGCCCTCTTTTACTGTCTTCAGAGCATCGTACAGAGTATTGAAATCTGTTACAGAATTTACATCAATGTTATATTTGTCTGCAATATCCTGATCCCATACAAAGTACTCGGAAAGGGAGCTGTCTTTGTAGGTCGGTACGCCGTAGATTTTTCCATTTACTTCTACTGCTTTCCAGTAATCTTCCGGAATCATGTCATACAGCTCGGAAGCGTTGTCTTTGAGCAGATCTGTAATGTCCATCAGTGCGCCGGTGTTCACCTCAGAAGAGTAACGGTTCTGGTCGGTGAACAGGATATCGAAATACTCGCCGGAGTTTGTGATAACGCTTCTTCTGTTATCCCAGTCACCCCACGGAACGATTTCCATGTCTACATTAACGCCGATTTTCTCCTCCAGATATGGGTTGATCTGTGCAAGCCACTCATCATAATCCTTCGGCATTCCGTTACCAACCTGAATCCATTTCAGTGTAACAACTTCATCTTTTGCATCACTCTTTGAAGAGCTGCTGCTTCCGTTGCTGCTTCCGCAGCCTGCCAGCATGCCACCGGCCATAACAGCAGAAAGTGCAAGAGCTAAAAACTGTTTCTTTTTCATTGTAGCATCCTCCTGATATAAAATATAGAATGTTGAAATTATCCTTAACCGAAGCCTTTTTGCTTCAGTATGAGATCCATAAAGGTAAATGGTCGATCAGCCTTTTACCGCACCGACCGTCAGACCGGAAATGAAGTATTTCTGGAAGAACGGATAGCAGCATGCGATCGGGATGATGATGATGATTGCCATCGCCATACGGGCGCCTCTTTTGGCATCGAGTTCATGTACTGTGCCGTGGTAACGCCAAGAGACGGGTTGTTTGCCATCACCTCAATATTTCTCTGTACGTGATCCAGCAGAGCCTGCAGGGAATACAGCTTGGTATCGCTGATGTACAGGGAAGACTGGAACCAGTCGTTCCAGTAACCGAAGGTGAGGAACAGGGCGATCGTTGCCATCAGCGGTTTCGACAGCGGCAGGGCGATCTTTCCGAAAATCTGGAACTGGGTTGCTCCGTCGATCTGTGCCGACTCAATGATGGATTCCGGAATGTTGGTCTTGAAGAACGTTTTACAGATAACAACGTTGAACGAAGAAACACAAAGCGGAAGGATCAGCGCCCAGATACTGTTTTTCAGGTTGAGGAACTGTGTGTTAACTACATAAGAAGAAATCATACCACCATTGAAGATCATTGGAATAAAAACGACCATGGTGAAGAATCCGTTCAGTTTGTAGGTGCTTCTGGAAAGAACGTAACCCATCAGCATCGTAAGGGCAACTCCGATTACCGTACCGATAACCGTTACCGCAACGGAAACGCCAAGTGCAGTCACAATCATCTGTCCTTCCCGAAGAAGGAATTTGTAGGAATCCAGCGAGTATGCACTCGGGATAAACTGGTAGCCATTCATCTTGATCGAATGCTCGGAAGAAATCGAGATCATGAAGATGAATACCACCGGGATAATGCAGGCCAGGGCAAGGATCACAAAAATAACATTGAAAATTGCATTTGTAGATCCCTGGATCTGATTTAAATGTGAAGAGGAAGCCAGATCAAGATCTTTTTTCTTTTTTGCCATTTTTGTACCTCCTTAAATAATCGCGCTGTCTTCATCAATCTTCTTCACAATGGCATTGGCAAGAAGGATGGTGATGCAGCATGCAACAGACTGGAAGAATGTTGCCGCAGAAGTCATTCCGATCGGAGTGGAAGACTGCAGTGCGTTGTATACATATGTGTCGATAGTTGCTGTCGTTTTGAAGATCGAACCGCTTGCTCCCTGAGAAAGCTGGAAGAACAGTCCGAAGTCGGAGTAGAAGACCTTTCCGACATTCAGGATGAACATCATGATGATGACACTCTTTAAGCAAGGCAGGGTAATGTGCCATACCTGCTGTCTCTTATTGGCGCCGTCCATAACGGCTGCTCGTACAGTGTGGTATCAATACCGGAAATGCTGGACAGGTAGATAACCATGTTGTATCCGGTAGATTTCCACAGATACATGAAGATCAGGATAAATGGCCATACACCGGCACTCATGTACCACTGAATCGGTTCCTTGCCTGCATTTCTCATTATACTGTTGATCAGACCGTTGTCCTGGTTCAGGAATGCATCCAGGAAGTAGGAAGCTACAACCCATGACATGAAATATGGGAAGAACATCATCGTCTGATATACCTTCGACGCTCTTTTGTTGTGCAGCAGGCTGATCATGATAGCCAGTCCTACGGAAAATACCATACCAAGAACGATAAATGCAAGGTTATACAGGATTGTGTTTCTCAGGATGACGAACAGGTCGTTGGATCTGATCAGGAACGAAAAGTTTTTGAAGCCGGCCCAGTCACTGTGGAGCAGGTTATAAATGAAACTCTTTCCGCCGGTGATTTTGTAATTCTTAAACGCAATGATCAGACCGAACATCGGCAGGAAGCAGAACAGAATATACCAGATGGTGGTCGGCAGCGCCATGACGGTCAGCTCCGTGTCATTCTTGGTCCAGCGTCCTTTTTTCTTTTTGCTTGGTTTACTCAAGATTTTTTCCTCCTTCTCCCGATTGCTCGCTTATCACTTTATCCGTTTATCTTACAAACGGATTCCCGGTAAATAATCTTTCCGGGAATGCGGTATACCTCGCCGCTCTTTTTCTGCGGTTCATTCATATGTTTGATCATACGTTTTGCCGCAAGACGTGCAATCGCGTCGGTGTCAACCGCAACCGTGGTGAGCGGCGGACTGCACAGCTGTGCATAAATGGAATCATCAAAACCGGTCACGGAAACATCCTCCGGTACGCAGATTCCACGCTCTTTTAATGTCTGCACTAATTTGAATGCGGTGGCATCGCAGTTACAGACGAATGCGGTGGGCAGCTTCTCCGGCAGCAAAAGCGGAATGGCAATGCCTTCATCGCTTCGGTCCGGGATTCTCCACTCATTTTTCGGGGAAATTCCCTCCTCCAGCATTCTCCGCAGATATCCGAGATATCGGTCGGAAATACTGGTTGTACTTCCTACGGTTCCGACAAATCCGATGTCTGTGTGACCCTGCTGGATCAGGTAATTGGTCAGCTCATAAGAGCTGTAAATATTCTCGGTGATGACGGAATCGGATTTGTGGGTTTGATCGTAGATGTCCACATACACCTTCGGGAGATCAATCTGTGCAATCTGCTCCCGGACACCCTTATCGAGAATACCAAGAAAGATCAGGCCGTCGAACAGCCTCTGGTCTGTATCGTGTTCATGTCCGACGGGAGTGTTGCTGTTGTCGGAGAAATCATGATACTCGAGCAGGATGCTCTCTGCAGCTCGTAGATGATCCGCTCGTACATTGCCATATAAAATTTTCCTTCGTCTCCGGAGCTGAACCGCGGACTCATGATGATACCGACTTTTTTGCTCTTCCGTTTTCCGTAGTCCGGAAGGACATAACCGGATTCTCTCGCAAGCGCAAAATCTTTTCTTTCAGTTCTTCTCCCACGCCGTCTTTTCCGTTCAGCGCCTTGGAAACTGTTACTTTACTGATGCCCAGCTTATCTGCCAGATCCTGCATGGATACTGATTTTCTCTCTGCCATGTTACCAACAGCCCCTCTATTTGTTTCTTAACTTGTGTTTAGATGTTAACATCTTTTAGAAAGATTGTCAATAGCCTTTTCGTTATTTTGTATATTAAAATTCTTATTTTCCAGTCCTAATTTGTATAGATCGAGGAGTATTCTTCTGTTTCTTTTGATTTTTTAGACAGAAAATCTGTGTTCTTGTGTTAAGTCACATAACATCTTAATATTAACGCAGTACTTTTTCGCCTGTTTTCATTTTTAACGAAAAAGCAGCGGAAAGTCTGATTTTTTCGTCTAATTGTCATACTCCCCGCTGTCTTTTTTCATCTTCTGCTGTTTTTCATACTACCGCCAGACAGCCATGGCCTCATTGCCTGACACCGCCGTAAAACCGCGGAACAATGATTACCCGCAAATAAAGGTAACCACACCCTTGTCATTATCTGACAAGCTTTCCATATCTTTCTCTGCGGTTCCCTGCTCCACAATCTCAACTCCATAGCGGAATTCACTGAATCCGGACAGATCCATCTTGAAGTTTGTTTCCCATGTGTTATTCATAATCCAGCTGTAAACCGGCCGTTTATTATTCGCCTCTTTGTTATCGCACAGAAGGATTGGGTGGGATTCCATCTCCCCCATGTAAAGTAACGGAGTGTCAAAAGTATTGACCAGAATGGTCTGATCTTTTGTCCGGTAACGCGGTAAGAAAACTCAATTCTCGGAAGGTGCCGGTACATTTTCATCACAATACTGCTGTGATACGTTCCCTCCAGTGTAAAGATCAGTTCTACTTTGATAAACACCGGTCCGTGATCCAGAATTTTCACATTCGTAAGGTCACCCTGATACTGCTCTGCGTGAAGTCCGCGGATATTTCTTCTGATCAGACGGCGCTCCTCATAAACGCCTTTTCGGATCGTACGTGTTCACAATATCACGTACCGCTCTGCGCCTACCCAGGCAGTTCTGGTGAACAGGGTCCTGTTTTGCAAAACTTTGTGAAAACGCGATAATACGTTTTATGCACTTTGGCGCAGAACGCAAAAATCCCCTGTTTCCGGGGGTTTTTTATACACTCCGGACAGAGGATTTTTCTTATTTTCGTACTTATTTCAATACATTTTCCAATTTAACAAAAAGGGTATTCATCTCCTGCACCACACTCTGCAGACTCTTTTCCCCGACATAGTTTCCAATCGCAAACAATGCTTTATATAAAAAATTAACCGCCCCCTGCAATTCTTCGTCTTGCTCTTTTGTTTCTTTCCGAAGCTGCTGCAGTTTTTCTGCCATCGGAAACAATTCCGCAAGAATCTGCTCTTTTCGTGCCCGGTCCGACGGTTCATCTGTCTCCATTTCTTCGAGATCATAGTTATCTGTTCTGCCATCCATTTTCCCTTGCACACTGTGCATCCGGATTCAGACGGTTCTTTTCTGCCTCCACACGCGCAATCCAGGATTTCCCATCTTCTTCCCTCAGCTCTTTTTCCGGATTTGCCGCGCAAATTCCGCCAAGCAGAATCTCATGCGTGGCTTTGTCCGGGCGGTGACCATTGCTGTCACCACTGGAAAACTCCTGCGATTCACCTTTTGCTGCTTCTCCTCTTCCATCTACCGACCGGGCCAGACCGATCAGCGCACCAAGAAGCTCCTTTTGTATCTTCGTCATACTCATTTTTCTAATACCTCTTACCGAGCTTTTCATTTTTTTCGTCTTACGTATTCCACAAAGCAGAATGTACCAATTTTAAAAATACTTTTAAGGGCACACGCTAATTACTATATCTGATTTTCTACAAAATTTCCCCCTCCGTAGAAATCACCACAGTTTTTCATCCGGAATCCTTTCTTCCATCTCTCTTTTCAGTGCCATCTTCACGGCACGCTCCATTCCTGCGCAGCACGGAACCTCCATGCGTGCAACCGTGATACTCTTAATATCATTGCACATAAAAATCCGCGCAAGTTTCTCGGAATAATCGATATCGTCAAGTTTTGTACAGCCTACGAGAACGACATGATCCCGAATAAAATCCTGGTGGAAGTTTCCATACGCATACGCTGTACAATCCGCCGCAACGAGAAGGTCTGCTCCTGCAAACATCGAAGCCCGCTCCTGCACCAGCTTGATCTGCACCGGCCACTGGCGGAGCCGGGACGGAACTGCTGCAGAATTTTCCTGCGCATCTGCACGGTCAATCGCCCAGCTGTTTTCACCTGCTTTTCCTGCTCCGGTATTCTCCTGTCCGGCCGCCTCTTTTGCCTTCCGTTGGTTCTCTTTTACCGCCTCCTCATCGTACGGCAGCGCTCCCGCTCCACAAACGAAATCGCATCTGCCGGACAGACCGGCAGGCAGTCACCGAATCCGTCGCAGTAGTCATCCCGGATCAGCTTTGCCTTCCCGTCAACCATCGCAATCGCACTTTCATGACAGGCATGCGCACAAAGCCCGCATCCTGTACATCTGTCTTCCTCTATCTGAACAATTTTTCGAATCATCGCTGAATCTCCTTTTTTCTCTTTATTTCTCAATACCTGTTTGTTTCTCAACTATGATATCATACTTTATCCCTGTTTTGACAGTTGTTTTTTCTAGTAGTTTTTTCCTACAATACCAACTCTTCATCCAGTGCCAGCGAATAAATAATTTTCTCTTTCACTTTCTTCCCTGTCGTCCGCTCCAGTGCCTGCTGGTAGTAGGCGAGCTGTTTTTCATACCGCTTTTTCAGCTCCCCGGCTTCTTTCACACGGTCCGTTTTGTAGTCCACAAGAACAATCTCATCCCCCTCCGGGAACCATGCATCAATGATTCCCTGCACGAGAATGGTTTCGTCTTCCGGATAGGACGGATCTGCCTCACTTGCCGGAACGGACATCACAAACGGCTGCTCCCGTTTCAGGGTTTCATTCAAAAAGGCATTCCGCATCCGCATTCCAACCGGACTTTTTGCGAAAGCGAGGATCGATTTGAAATAAATGCATTCCGCTGCTTCTTTCGTCATCTTTCCTTCTGCAATCAGTTCCTCCGTCTGTGCCATCAGCTCTGTGATGCTGTACGCTCTGCGGTAATCGAGACATTCCAGCAGGCGGTGGTACGCCGTTCCGCGGTCAGAGCCCGTCAGAGCCGCAACATGATCCTTTTTCAGAAAGCCCGGCACAATTGGTACGAGTTCTTCCTGCGCGAACAGCTCTTTTCCGATCTCGGATTCCTCCATCCCGGCCTTCTTCAGCTGCGAAACGGTAACTTTTACCGGAATCTGTTTTTCCTTCTCATACGGATACTGGTAGGCAAACCGCTCCTCCACAAGTTCCTTCAGCGCTGCTTCTCTCGGCGGCTGCTTCGGAATTTCCATGATTTTCTGCTCATTCACCGCGCGCTCCATCTGATGCAGCACCTCTCCCTCAACAAGTCCTGCCGGTGATACAAGGCGGATCGTTACCGGAATTTTCTCCGCATACAGCGGATTGTCCGCATTCCCTGCCAGACCGAATTGTTCATACAGCCCGTCGAAACACCGGTTTCTCGAAAATGCCGGCAAAATCCAGTCGAGATACCCGGATGCACTGCTCAATGTCTGATATGACAGCAGCTCCTCCTGCCGCCCCGCATGCGCCGCGCACTGCTTCACGCGGCTCTCCAGCTTCGACGCCATGCCCGTCATAATCAGCTTCTCCTTCGGTCGCGTCATGGCAACGTAAAGCACCCGCAGCTCCTCCGCCAGATTTTCCAGCTTCATGCTCTGCCGGATGATCTGCCGCGGAAGTGTCGCCTGACGGACGCGGTGCTCCGGATCGATCGTATCGCGCCGATGCCCATGCGGGAATGGAGTACAAGCGCCGCACGGCTGTCCATCTGGTTAAACGATTTGCCCATGCCCGAGAGGAACACAACCGGGAATTCCAGTCCTTTACTCTTGTGAATACTCATGATACGCACCGTGTCTGCGCTCTCCCCGTAAATATTCACCTCGCCGAAATCGACTTCATACTTCTGAAGCTGCTCGATATAACGGATAAAGTTGAACAGTCCACGGTAACTCGTCGCCTCAAATTCCACCGCCTTTTCCACCAGCATCTCCAGATTTGCCCGCCGCTGCACACCGCCTGGCATTGCAGATGCATAGCCGCCGTAGCCCGTCTCCTCGAGAATCTGTGTAATCAGTTCATGAATCGGCGTGTAAGGCACACGGCTCCGCAGCATTTCCAGCTGCTCCAGAAAACTTCCAAGCTTCTTCCGAAGCGCCTCATCTTCCCCTTCTGCCGCATATTTTCCACATGCCTCGTAAATTTTTACGTCTTTATCCACACAACGCACCGCCGCCAGTTCCGCATCCGTGCATCCGCAGATCGGCGAGCGTAAGATTGCGGTAAATGGAATCTCCTGGCAGGGATTGTCACACAGATGCAGATAATTCAGCACAGTCACAATTTCCTGTGTGGAAAAGTATCCCGTTTTCGATGTGCTGTACGCCGGAATTCCCGCCGCCTGAAGGACACGGGAGAAGGTCTCTGACCAGCCGCTGACCGCACGGAGCAAAATGACGATATCCCGGTACTGGATTTTCCGGTATTCCCCGGTCTCCTTATCTACAACTTCCTCATTTCCAACCATTTCCCGGATGCGCGCCGCAACGGCAGCCGCCTCCGTTTCCATCTTCGTCTCGCGGGATTTATCATCTTCCAACTCCGGCGCCTGGTCGTCCAGCAGCAGAAGCTCCGTTTCGTATGCCGTCTGCCACGGATCCGTATTTCCCTCTTCTTTTTTCGGGAACGCCGCACCCGCATGGAGGCTCGCCGCCTCGTCATACGCAATGCCGCCGAGCTCCGGCTCATGAGTTTCCGGAATACATAATTCGCCGTCGCAAGCACCTCCTGCCGGCTTCGAAAGTTTTTGTCGAGATCAATCCTCTGCTGACTTTCTCCCTCTTTTTGATACGTGTGATATTTTTCCAGAAACAGCTCCGGCCGCGCCAAACGGAAACCATAGATACTCTGCTTGATATCGCCGACCATAAACCGGTTCCATCTGCCGTCCTCCTCGCCAGACACGGCAGAGAGGAGCGCCTCCTGGATAAAGTTACTGTCCTGGTACTCATCGATCATAATTTCCCGGAACTGCTCCGACAGCTCCCGCGCCGCATCGGTCCGCACCAGGCAGCCGTCTTTTTGCTGCACGAGAATTTCAAGCGCAAAGTGTTCCAGATCGGCATAATCGAGAATATTTTTGCTCCGTTTTTTCTCCGCAAACGCTTTTGCAAACTGCTCCGTCAGATCAATCAGCACCCCGATGGCTCCCGGCAGTCGGCAATCTCCTCCGCAATCGCAGCGCTGTCCTTCTCAAAGAACTGCTCTTTTAACTTCTGCAGCTCCTTTTTACATGCATCGCGCTCCGCCTTTACCTGATCTTTCAGCGTTTCACTCACATCGTCTGCCTTTTTCCGCGAAAGTGCTTTAAACTTCATTCCGGCCATCGCGCGCACCAGTTCATCAAACGATTCTGTTTCCAGCAGTTCTTCCACCATCTGCTGGTCAGAAGCCAGCGCCTCATCATATAAATACGGTCCTCCAGAGCTTACTGCTGTTTTCCGGTTTTCCTGAATCCCTTCCAGAATACTCGAGAGCCGCTTTTTCGCCTCGCTCATCAGCTCCTGTACCCAGATACTCTCCTGCACTACTTCCGGTGAATCCATCTGGTACGCCGCCCGGCACTCTTCGAGCCACTGCTCCGGCCATGGATAGCTCATGGAAAACTCATACAGTTTCAGCACAAGTGCATCGAGCCCGTCATCCTGCTTTCCCGCCGCGTAGCTCTCCACAAACCGTGTAAACGCAGGATCTTTTCCACAAACCGCTCCTCCATCACCTTCTGGATCACGTCACTTTTCATCAGATGGATCTCTCCCTCATCCGCCATGCGGTATACCGGATCGAGATCGATCATCTGAAAATAATTTTTTATCACATACGAACAGAAGCCATGGATCGTGCTGATCTGTGCATGGTGAAGCAGGGTCTGCTGCCGCTGTAAATGCTCATTCTCTGGATTTTCCTCGAGGCTCTGCTGCAGGGCGCGGCCGATTCTCTCTTTCATCTCTCCCGCCGCTGCACGCGTAAAGGTCACGACAAGAAGCTGATCAATATCAATCGGGCGCACGGGATCTTTCACCATCGCAAGGATCCGCTCTACCAGAACCGCCGTCTTTCCAGAACCTGCCGCTGCGCTGACCAGAAGATTCCGGTCTCTCGTATCAATGACTTTCTGCTGTTCCGCTGTCCATTTTACTGCCATTTATCTCTCCCTCTTCTTTCTGGCTGATTACTTTCTCATACATGGAAAACTGCATTTCTCTTTCCTTTCCGGAAGGCAGTCACTCTTTTTGATCACTTTGTGTTATCTCCTGCATCGCCTTCATCAGCAGTTCCGTGTCCATGCCCTTCAGTTTGCGGTACTCGTATCCCTGAATTTTCTGGTCAAAACCGCAGATTCCCTGATATTCACAGTACGCACACGCCGTTGCACCGTCCCGCTGATACGGGGAAATTTTTACATTGCCCGAAAAAATGCCCTCGCCGATCTCACGCACCTTCTTTCTGGTGTACGTGCGGATCACATCAAACTGCTCCGGCGATGCTACTTTCGAATAGCTCGTATAACTTCCATCCTTCTTCTTTCCAACCGGAATCACATCGGATGTCGTTCCGTCCTCAAGCACGCGGTCGAGAAGCTCCACAACTTTCCGGTCCGCATTCACAAGACCGTCCATCCGCAGCGCTTTCAGCATCCGCCGGCCCCACGCCTCGTCGGTCTCATCCTCCTCCTGATCGAGCATCGGATCATCAATATGATAATAGAACACGCCCGCCGGCTCCACCTGCTTGCCGGGATGCTTTTTCTGCTCCAGTTCCACCGCCGCATCGAGATAAACAGCAAGCTGCAGCTGCAGTCCATAATAGAGCGCCACCAGGTCGAGCGACGTATTTCCCGTCTTGTAATCGATAATTTTCACATAAACCTTATCGTCCGTCTCGCAGAGATCCACGCGGTCAATCCGTCCGCGCAGACGCATTTTCTCATGCTCCGACAGATCGATGTTGATCGCCGACAACGAGTCCTCCATCGAGAACGAAACCTCGAATTCCCCTGGCTCAAATTCTCCCTGCCGGATCTGCTGCTGCAGTGCCCAGACAGTTCGTTTCAGGATCCGCTTCACGCGGATAATGCGGTACTGATTCCGGCTTGAACTCTGAAAAATTGTGTTTCCATAGTCCGCCATCGTCTCCTCGACACACTCCTCAATCAGACGGTCACGCGTGTCATCGGTCACCGTCTTCCAGGTCTCACCGTTCTCTTGCAGTTTTTTCGAAAACTTCTCAAGCGCTTCATGCATGACCGTTCCCATATCCGCCGCTTTCAGCTCATACTGATCCCGCTCGCGGATCTGAAGGCCGAACTCCATGAAATGGGCAAACGCACACGCCGCATATTTTTCCAGCCGCGTCGCACTGTTTTTCAAGGTATCTCCATACAGCGCCGATGCCGCACTCTTTCCGATTACACCGTCCGCACACCGCAGAAACGCCGCTTTTCGATACGTCTCCGCCGGAATTCCAGCCTCCGGGTGCGCCGCATACCAGCGGTAAAGCTCCTCAAACAGCGGATCGATCTCACCCTCCGCCGCTTTTCCAAGTTCTTCGAGGAACAGTGCCTCACCGGACCGCGGCATTTCCAGCCGTTCCTCCGGCTGTTCCTTTTTTTCGATATCCCGCACCGGAATTTCCTGGAAGAGTTTTCGTATTTCGTTGATCAGATACGACGGATTCTGCGCCTCGCCGGACGCGCCTGCCTTTGCAAACGAAAGATAGAGCCGTTCCGACGGCTTCGTCAGATTTCGGTACAGATGGAATTTCTGCTGATACATCGTCTCACGCGCCGTCGGGGACAGCTTCGCATCCGCCCGTTCCAGCTCCTCGCGGTCATATTCCGAGAGAATGCCGCCGCCCGCGTCGTGGCGCGGAATCAGCCCGTCATTCACGCCGACGAAAAACAGCACGCGGATGTCCTTCAGACGCGACCGTTCATTATCACCGATCAGTACCTGGTCCGCCGTCGGCGGAATAATCCCGACAGATGCCTCCGCAAATCCCGCTTCCAGAATTTCCTGATACTCTGCCAGCGTCATTTTTTCATCGCCCAGCACCTCGACGATCTTATCCAGCAGCTCCATGACGATGCCGTAAATCTGACTGTATTCTTTTGCAAATGCCTCCTGGCCCTGCTGTTCAAACTGCTGCCGCCGCTCCTCGAGTTTTTCCTGCATCTGATTCTGTACCGCCAACGCGTACAGGGCCTCCGTCCACTCCCGCACCGTGGCATCTTTTTTCTTCATCCGCTCCGCAAACGGCTGCACTTCAGCATAGAACTTCTCCCGCAGAAGATTGCGCTGCGGCACTTCATCTGGCTTGATGCCGCGGTAGCCCCTCGTCCAGGTTTCCCCATACGCTTTCAGCCCGCGGATACCAAGCGCGAGCACATAGTTTTCCATCGCATCCGTCTCCTCGCGGTCCAGACTCGAAAGACCGCAGCGCAGATAGCGGAAGACACTCTCGTAGGAAAAGCTCTGTACGACCATCTCGATCGCTGCGCGCAGAAATTCGACGAACGGATTCATCAGCACGGAATGTTTTTCATCCACGAAGTACGGAACACCACATTTTTCAAAGATTTCCCGCGCATACGTGCCGTAAACAGAAAGATCTCCGGTCAGAACGGCGAAATCCTGGTAACGCATGCCCTCCTCGCGCACCATGCGGCGGATCAGACGCACCGTCTCTTCCAGCTCGGCACGCGGATTCGGCGCGACGCTGATGTAGATGCCTGCTGTTTCGCCTCGTATCCTGCTGCCGGATTTCCCATCTTTGCTTCCGTTCCTGATTCTGGTCTTTTTTTCTATTCCATTTCCGGAAAATCCTCTCTTTCCATACCGGAACAGTCTCTGCTCCAGCTGATCCATCGTGCTTCCCGGCTGAAAACGGCCATGTCCCGAGCGTCTGACCCAGATTTCCGGCTCCACCGGGCACCCTGCTTCATCTGCCGCTTTCATGAGCTGCTGAACAAGCTGGCGGCTCATCGCAAAAAGCTGATGCGGAATCGCCTTTTTATACGGGTCCTCCCGCTCATCCATAATAATCGTCACATAAACCTTCGCACAGAGCCGGAACAGTTTTCCAAGCACACCGATCTGCACCGGCGTAAATCCGGTAAACCCATCCACCAGCACCTCACTGTTTTTGATCAACGCCGATTCTTCCAGCTTTCCCGCCAGAACTTCCAGCACATCCTCCGCCGTCACATAACGGTTTTCCAGATATTCCTCAAAACGCGCGGTAGATCACACCGGTGTCCTTCAGTTTTGCCGCCAGCAGCTTTTTCTCCCCCGTCTCTTCCGCCCACGCATCAAGCTCGGACGGCGCAATCTGGTACTGCTTCAGCTCGGAGATCAGCGATTTCATCTGCGAAACTGCGCCGGTTCTCTTTAACGTACTTCCAAGAATCGTCAGTTCCTTTTTCTTCTCCTGTGCAACGCGTTTTACCACAAGACTCTTTCCCGTCTCTTCAAGCACCGGGTACAGACTGCCTCCGGTCTCTTCAAAAATACGGTAAGCCAGACGTTGAAAACTTAAAATATCAATATTTAAAATTCCGCCCGCCGGATGCAGAGACACGAGTTCTTTCTGCGTCTGCATCGTAAACTGCTCCGGCACGACGATCAGATAATTTTTCTCCGAGTGGCGCGCCGCTTCCGCCAGGATTTTTTCATACGCATACCGCGATTTTCCGGCCCCCGAATTTCCCATAATAAACTGCAGACTCATGCTGGTTTCCTCCTATTTTCTCAATCTCCAACTCCATACACGTTCTGGAACCATGCCAGGACATCCTGCTTTTCGCCGATCAACTTCTGAAAATCATATTCATGCAACATTTCCTGGACCTGACTCTCGCTCAAAAAAATTTTCAGCATGTCGCGAACCGCCTCTGGCTCGCCGAAATGAATTTTTCGATGGCAATTGGCACATAAATATAACCCGTTCCCCGGCGCATGAACGATCGGTGCAAAATCATGAAACTTATTCGCCACCGACTTGGGAACCAAATGATGATATTCGCAGTACCTCATTCCATTTCGTGCGATAAATGATCGATGATCATTTTTAGTCCCATATTTCCCCTCGAGAAAACATCTTCGGTTGAAGTGTTCGATCAGCTGCTCGAAATCATTTTTTTCCATCGTCGGCTTAAAAAATGCCTCGAGCTGTTCAATGAGCCCTACGTCAAAAGTCTTCTTGCACAGAAGATCCGGCCAATTTTTCCCATAAGCATGTCTAAATGTTCCATCGCTCCGCTGCCGCAGATCATTGAGCTCAGAAAATTATTATTTGCCAATGCGTCCCTGGGGATCGTTGTAAGTGCCGTGATAGAAAAACCGTACACCAGCTCCGTTTCCGTCGAATCCCGATAGATTTCCCGCTTTTCCATAGGCCTGGCTCATCCTTGACTACGCCGCGCAACAGAACTCGGCTCAATTTCTCGCCGTCGTCCGAAGGAAGGTTGCAAACATAGAAGTAAAGGACATCTCCCAGTTTCAATTTCGCAGCCATAGAAGAAGGCGTTGGCTTTTTCCAGGCACCGTTTCGATATTTCATAGGCGTTCCTGGAACCTGCCATCGGATTACGTGGCTTTCAATCCACTCACTCTGCAGTTCCCTAAAATTACAAATCCGAAAATCCATCGGAATAAGCCAAAAGTTACACATTGTATTACGCCTCCCGTTATCTATTTTCACTGTCTGTTCTTTCTAAAACTGACCGAATGCCGATCTCTAATTTTTCCATGACATCCGGCTTAAACAGACATTCTCTGTCACTTTCCACCCTCAGCATCTTAATTGCCTCGACTTCGTTCGCATTTCGCACCCGAAGGAAAATACAGCTGTTCGGTGCCCTGAAAACAGGCAGTTCAGTCTTTTTGGGGACACCCTCGTCCAAGCACCCAGGCTCGAAGGCTCGCACGATGACTTCGTCATCGATCAAAAGACAGAACACGATGACTGCTCGCGCGTCAAGCTTCTCGCCCTCGCGAAGCAACTTCTGAATTGCGGTTCCGCTCAGCTGAACGACAGGGCTCTCGTCTCCCATCCATTTAAACATGGGGTAGATTAAGAATTCCCCCACACGAATATACTTCGCCCTCTCAGCAGCAACGATTTCTGTTCCCGGCCATGCGTCCGCAACCATCGAAAAGAACACGCCACGGCTCATTGTCTCCGGATGAGCTTCCGCCCCCAAAAGATCTTTCTGATCGCGAGAGATAAAATTTCCTCCAGACCCGCGCTCAATGTGGAGACCTTTTTTCTTGCTACATATGCCCGGAATTCATCCCAGGTCTCCTCGTTCAAGTTGCAGTTGATATTTTTTTTTGCCATAGTTCGTACCTCCGTTCTTTTTTGAATTTGTTCTTTATACGAATTCTAACATTCCCAATTCGTTTTGTCAACTGGGTATTCATATTTTTTTAAACGCGAACATATATTTTTTTAGAATCCCTTCTTCTCTTCCAAGGTTCTGACTGCAAACGACTTTTCAAAAGGAGTGTGCCCATGAGTTCCAAAACCCGAATTGTTGTGCTACATATGAAAGAAGTGGTTTACACCGCTGTTTTTCTTGCTCTCGCGCTGATTCTTCTCGTGGTGTTTCTGATCATGTTCTCCGGGAAGAAGGATTCTGCGAAAAAACCTTCTGTCACCACTGCTGCTTCCGCCGAAAATGCACGCTACATTCCCGGCATCTACACCTCCACGATCTCCCTCGCGACCAGACCTTCGATGTGCAGGTCAATGTTGAGCAGGACCGCATCACCGCGATTTCACTGAATAACTTAAGTGAAACCACCGCCGCCATGTATCCGCTCATGGAGCCCGCGCTCGATTCCATCGCAAGCCAGATCTATGTGAATCAGACGACGGAAGGCCTCATCTACGGAGAGGACGACCGCTACACCTCCGAACTGCTCGTCTCCGCGATCAATCAGGCGCTCGAACAGGCTCAAAATCCTTCCTCCGCAGAATCCTGATCTTTCCATGCAAAAAGGCCTCGAAGCATTCTTCTGCTCCGAAGCCTTTTTTCTGTCGTGCATCTCAAAATTTGATTGTCTGCACCAATTGGGATTATCTTTGTTTCTTTCCGTATTTCCTGTTTTGTTTTTTACAGCTGGTCGAGTTCCTCTCTCCAGAGCTTCACGCATGCATCACTCGGCATACGCAGGTCGCCGCGCGGGGATACCGCAACGCTTCCGACCTTCGGGCCATCCGGCAGGCAGGAGCGTTTGAACTGCTGCGCGAAAAATCTCCAGTAGAACGTTTTCAGCCATTTTAAGATCGTCGCATCATCGTAGACACCGGCAAATGCAAGTTTTGCCACACGGTAAATCTTGAGCGGTTCGTACGTCACACGCAGCATATAGTATAAGAAGAAATCATGAAGCTCGTACGGTCCGACGAGATCTTCTGTTTTCTGAGAAATGACACCATCTTTCGGCGGCAGCAGTTCCGGGCTGACCGGCGTGTCGAGCACATCCAGAAGGATATCGGAAAGTGCTTTTTCCCCGCAGGTGTCCGCATAATACTGTACCAGATGGCGCACCAGGGTTTTCGGTACGGACGCATTGACGGCATACATCGACATATGGTCGCCATTGTACGTTGCCCAGCCAAGTGCCAGCTCGGAAAGATCACCAGTTCCAATGACCATACCGCCGGACTGGTTGGCAAGATCCATCAGAATCTGGGTTCTCTCACGCGCCTGTCCGTTTTCATACGTCACATCATGCTTCTCCGGATCCTGTCCGATGTCGCGGAAATGGAGATTGACGGCCTCTTTGATATCAACCTCTTTTAAGGTTGCACCAAGGCACCGCGTCAGTTCACAGGCATTCTGATACGTGCGGTCCGTCGTTCCAAAGCATGGCATGGTCACAGAAAGAATCTGGTTTCTCGGAAGGCCGAGCAGATCGAACGCTCTTGCAGTGACGAGCAGTGCCAGCGTCGAATCGAGTCCGCCGGAAATACCGATGACCGCGCTCTGGCAGTGCGTATGCGCCAGACGTTTTTTCAGTCCCATGGCCTGAATATTTAAAATTTCATCACATCGCTGATCCCGGTTGTGCTTATCCGACGGTACGAACGGCCGCGGATCGAAGTAACGGATCAGCTTTGTTTCTTCTATTGTTAATGAGAACTTAACCACCTGATAACCGTCGGTTCTCTGTTCCGGATATGTGGTCATTCTTCTGCGCTCACTCGTCAGACGATCAACATCGAGATCCGCGCAGACGATCTGATTCTCGAACCGTTTTGCCTCGGCAAGAATCGCTCCGTTCTCCGCAATCAGATGCTGTCCGCCAAAGACGAGATCCGTCGTGGACTCGCCCTCGCCTGCTGTCGCATAAATATAACCGCAGATCAGACGTGCCGACTGTGCACTCACGAGGCTTCTCCGATAGCTGTCTTTTCCAACCATCTCATCACTCGCGGAAAGATTGACGATCACCGTCGCACCGGCCAGGGCATGCGCCACACTCGGCGGATTCGGGGTCCAGAGATCCTCGCAGAGCTCTGCAGCAACTTTGAGGCGCGGCATCTCCGCACACTGGAAGAGCAGATTCATGCCGAACGGAACCTCTTTTCCGAAAAATTCCGTCGTTGTTACCGCTTCTTTTCCCGGCGTAAAGTGACGCAGCTCATAAAATTCATTGTAGTTCGGCAGATACTTTTTCGGACGACGCCGAGCAGCTCTCCATGACAGAGTACAGCGGCCACGTTAAACAGCTTTCCGCCCTGTTCCCACGGAAGGCCGACAAAAATCAGTGCATCGGTCCCTTTCGTTCCGTCGGCAATCTCTTTTAATCCCTCTTTCGCCGCGTCGATCATCTGGCTCTGCCAGAATAAATCGCTGCAGGTATAGCCGGTCAGCGCCAGCTCCGGGAACACCATCACTTTTGCGCCCTCGTCCTCCATTTTATGAATGGTTTCCAGAATGACTCTCGTATTTTCTCTGACATCCGCTACTGCCACCGCACAGGAAGCGGCTGCGACTTTTACGAATCCCTGTTTCATCTCTTTATCCCTCCGCTATTTGCTTTTGCGCAGTAATTCTTTCAGATCCTCGGTAGAAAATTCATAGGCGCTGTTGCAGAAATGGCATTTCAGCTCCACCGGTTTTGCTTCCTGAATCATCTCGTTCAGTTCTTTTCTTCCGACCGCAATCAGCGCTTTCGATACACGCTCACGGCTACAGTTGCAGTAAAACTGGGTCGGCACGGTATCGTTGATCACAAGGTCCATGTCTCCAAGCAGTTTTTCAAGAATCTGCTCCGGAGTCAGGCCCTCGTCAAGGAATGCAGTAACGGAATTGACTTCTGCCAGACGCTGCTCCAGTTTTTCAATGACTTTCTCATCGCAGAACGGCATCAGCTGAATGATAAAGCCGCCGGCCTGACGGACGGTATTGTCTTTGTTCATCAGCACACCGAGTCCGACGCTGGACGGAACCTGCTCACTCGTTGCAAAATAGTAGGTCAGATCCTCTGCGATCTCACTCGTCTGCAGAACGCACTGTCCGACGTACGGCTCTTTCAGTCCCAGGTCTTTGATGACATCCATGAATCCGACGCCGACAGCACCTGCCACGTCAAGTTTTCCTTTTTTGTTGGCCGGAATCACGACGTCCGGGTTTCCGACGTAACCTTTTACATTTCCTTTGGAATCTGCTGTTACGGTAATGCCGTTCAGCGGTCCGCCGGCATGGATGCGCAGGGTCAGAAGGTCTTTATCTCCCTTCATCATAACGCCCATCATTGCACCTGCCGTCAGAAGGCGGCCCAGCGCTGCGGTTGCAACCGGGCTCGTGTTGTGATCCTGGCGTGCTGTCTCTACGGTTTCTCTTGTTGTCGCTGCAAACGCACGAATCTGTCCGTCTGCCGCTGTTGCTCTTACAATATAATCCATGTTTCTCTCCTATTTCTCACTTTTTCCTTTTTCTCTTGCTACGACATAAATACGTTCGCTCTCCGGTCTCGGCGCATCCTTTGTGAATGCATCGTAGGCCGTCACAAACTCCATGCCTGCCTCTTCCAATAAGCGGCGGATCGTCGCAAGATCGTACGCTCTCTGATAATGTACCTCCTCAAATTTACGGTACAGATCGGAATCTTCTCCCTCCGGGATGAAAATGGCAAGCTCATATTCGTTGATCTCTTCCTCCGGGTCATAGTAATTGTCCCAGATGAAGCTTGCTCCTCACGGTTTTCCGCAATCGTAGTCTCACCCATCTGTTCATATTTATACTTGGTATTCAGATCAAAGATAAACATTCCCTTCGGGTCCAGATAATTGTTGACGAGCGAGAAGACTTCCCGCAGATCGTCTTCCTCCAGAATATAGTTGATGGAATCGCAGATGCTCACAACCGCCTTCACGGTTCCGTAGAGCTCAAATTCCCGCATATCCTGAAGCAGATATAAAATGTTTAAGCCGGACTCGGCGCGTTTTTCACTGGCAATCTCGAGCATATCCTCAGAATTGTCCACGCCGATCATATCGTAGCCCTCTTTGGCGAGCAGCTCGGTCATGTTTCCCGTTCCGCAGCCAAGATCGAGCACCAGTCCGTCTTCCACCTGATATTCTTTTAAAAGCTGAATCAGATATTTGCTCCAGGCAGGATAGTCCACGTTGTCCATGAACATGTCATATACCTGGGCAAAACTGGTATAACTTTCATTCATCTTTCTTATCTCCTTCATCGTTTACAGTAGCTACGCCTTATTGTATCACATCACACAGGGCAACTCAATATACGAAAAGACCTGCAGGATCCCTGCAGGTCTCATTCACTCCCCGAGTGGCGCTGAACCAACACCTTCGGTTAACAGCCTGAATGACCTCTAACCATTGA
>ENA-OPZM01000325-OPZM01000325.1-human-gut-metagenome-genome-assembly--contig:-NODE-325-length-21086-cov-3.002386_pt1 | contig 21086 bp, 26 predicted proteins | sample MGYA00242478_ERZ504493 | MGnify/ENA primary metagenome ERZ504493 (study PRJEB26092, sample SAMD00036227) | human gut metagenome | host: Homo sapiens | study: EMG produced TPA metagenomics assembly of... | reverse complement strand
TGCCATATATGCAGCTTTGCGTTTGTTATGATAAAATGGGATGCCCGGAGCAGGCATTCTTTTTTCATAAGAAAGCAATGGAGCTGAAGCCGGAAGATTCGGGAGTATTGTATGACCAGAAATATTTCCGGGAAAATATGGTCTGGCATAAAAAGAAAGACATATTTATTATATTTTCCTGGCAGGGTACAGGCTTGCGGGGATCCTATGCACAGGTAAAAGCTGTTGTCATATACTGTAGGGAAAGTTATTTTCCTATGAGGTGATCGAAGAATGCTGTTCAGGCATCGAAAACGTAAGGAAATGGAAATGCAGCAGGACAGTCATGAGGATTTGTCCTGTATGTCCTGTTATGGAAATCATAGTTCCTGTGGATGTGACAGATGTGGAACAAGAGGCTGCCCAGGCCCTGTGGGACCTACAGGACCAACCGGCCCCAGAGGCTGTCCGGGAGTCCCTGGTCCTATGGCCTCAGGGGCCGCAGGGGGAACCGGGAATACAGGGATATACGGGAGCCACGGGTCCGGCAGGAGCAACAGGAGCCACTGGTCCGGCGGGAGTCATCGGTCCGGCTGGAACAACGGGAGCCACCGGTCCGGTGGGAGCAACAGGTCCGGCAGGTGCAATCGGAGCCACTGGCCCAGCGGGAGCAATCGGCCCAACAGGAGCCACTGGTCCAGCAGGAGCAGCCGGAGCCACCGGTCCTGCCGGAACAGTAACCCCGGCAGCTGCTGTTGGAAATGCAACAACGGTAGATGATATTGTGGAGGATTTTAATGCACTTCTTGCAAACCTTCGTGATGCAGGACTCCTGGAAAGATAGTGAAATGATAAACACACGTTACTGTGCGGCTGCGTATTTTATGCAGCCGCTGCATATTCTCCATAAAAATATTTCATTGTAGCTTTCCGACGAAAGGTGCTATAATATTCTTATGTAAGTATGAACATGGGGGATGAAATCGTGAAAAAAAACAAGTATGAGATCGATATGTGTAATGGGTCGATCATGGACAAGCTGATTTCGTTTTCACTGCCGCTGATGCTGTCCGGTATCCTGCAGCTGATGTTCAATGCAGTGGATATCGTGGTAGTGGGACGTTTCAGCGGAAGTGAGGCACTGGCGGCAGTAGGCTCCACTACCGCACTGATCAATGTGTTTACCAACCTTTTTATCGGAATCTCTCTTGGTGCCAATGTGCTGGCAGCCAGATTTTATGCTTCCGGTAAGGATGAAGAAATGTCAGAAACAGTACATACATCGATCCTGCTGGCTCTGATCAGCGGAATCATCATGCATTTCTGGGAGTGATCTTTGCCAGAATCTGCCTGGAGCTGATGGATACGCCGGAGGATGTGATCGATCTTTCCGCTCTTTATATGCGTATCTATTTTCTGGGAATGCCGTTTTTTATGCTGTATAACTATGGCGCAGCAATTCTGCGTGCAGTGGGAGATACCAAGCGGCCGTTGGTCTTTTTGATCATTTCCGGTTGCGCCAATGCGCTTCTGAACCTGTTTTTTGTGATCATTTGTCATTTAAGTGTGGCAGGTGTCGGAATCGGAACCGTGATTTCTCAGCTGATCTCCTGTATCCTTGTTCTCCGATGCCTGTATCAGACAGAGGGAAGCTATCAGCTGCGTTTTTCGAGTTTGTCCATAAATATGGAATATCTGAAACAGATCTTTCAGGTAGGGCTTCCAGCAGGAATCCAGAGTACGGTGATTAATTTTTCCAATGTGCTGCTCCAGTCCTCTGTAAATTCTTTTGGCTCCATTGCAATGGCAGGATATACGGCAGCAAACAATATCTTCGGATTTCTGTATGTGTCTGTAAATTCAGTTACCCAGGCCTGCATGAGCTTTACCAGTCAGAATTATGGTGTGCGAAAACCGAAACGTATGGACCGGGTACTTGTTGACTGTATGATCCTGTCCTTTGTCGTATCCTTTGCCATGGGCTGTGGTGCATACTTTTTCGGTCCGCAGCTCCTGAAGATCTATACGGAAGACCCTAAGGTTATCCAATGCGGAATGGAGATTCTTGCCTATACCACAGTTACCTATTTCCTCTGCGGACAGATGGATCTGTTTCCGGGAGCACTGCGTGGAATGGGACGCTCCGGTGTGCCGATGATCCTGTCTATTATCGGAACGGTCGGCCTTCGAATTGTGTGGATCTTCGGAATCTTCCCGGTTCACAGATCATTGAAAGTACTGTTTATTTCCTATCCGGCATCCTGGATCATTACGATCATCATGCAGGTGACCTGTTTCTGGTTTGTAAGGCGGAAGGTGCACAGACAACTTTTGGGAGAGAATGCAGAATAAAAACGAATACACAGAATATCAGAGAAAGCGGATAGAATTCCGCTTTTCTGTGTTTATGGGGAAAAATAAAACATGTCAGCTCATGTCCATTTTGCAAACAGGAGACATTGGAGCTGAAAAATAAAGAATATGGAGGAAACATGGAATTATTAAAACCTGATTATTACGACGAATTTACCTGTATTGCAGACAAATGCACCATCAGCTGCTGCAGGGAATGGAAGATCAACATAGATGATGAAACCTACAGAAACTGGAAAACCATCCAGCCGCCGTCAGAGGTGCCCGGACACAGAAGCTGCCTGCAGGCCTATACCATGAAAAAGGACGGCAGCCGGATCATGAAGATGACGGAAGAGCACGACTGTCCTTTCCTGGCAAAGAACAGACTGTGCTATCTGGTAAGTGCTTATGGGGATTCGATGCTTTCAGAGACCTGCCAGATTTTTCCAAGGGAGATCCATGAATTTCAGGATCATAAGGAAGCGACCATGATGCCCTGTTGCCCGGCTGTCCTGGACATCTGGAAGGAGAAGAAAAGAATCGCTTTTCCGGAAACTCCAAAAGAAAAGGAACAGCCGCTTTTTCTTGTGCGCCGGAAGGTTATGGATCTTATAATGGATCCTGAAAAAACACCGGAGGAAACCCTTCTTGAAAGTTTTTATGTTCTGAAGGAACTTCACCGGAACACGCCGCTTACCACAGAGCTTGTGGAAGATTATTTTTCAGAGAAGACAATTCACCAGCTGGAAAGAGCTATCAGCGAGATAGACCTGCCTGTTCTGGATACTATGGACGAATGCAATGAACTTTTGCAGGATCTGGCTGTAAATTACTGGAAAGAAGGACTTTACCGGAAGTATCTGGAGCCGGTGACGGAGTTGGCGGAGGAATTATCGGAAGAGTATGAGGAAGAGGAAATGACGGAAGCCTGGGAGGATTTTTACCGGGAACTTCGTGCATATGAAAATCTTCTCCGAAGCTTTCTTACCAACGAAGTATATTCGGATCTTCTGACATCAGAAGGAGATCTGGAAGATGCCCTGGTTCATATGCAGTGGATCGGTATGGAATATGTCACCATTCGCCAGGCTGTTTTTCTCCGGTGGCAGAAAGAGGGACGGGGAGCACTTCCCTACGAAACACTCCGGGATTATATGGTGGTGATCTCCAGAATGACCGGATATGAGGAAGAAGATATCCGGGAATATCTTGAGAACAGTTTTGAAGAACTTCTGTGGGAGTGGGGATATTTTGCGCTGATCACAGGAAAATGACTTTATAACTTGAAGTTATATTAAGTATTAAAAATATACATTTTAATTATATGACGTTTTGTGTTAGAATATAGGACGAAAAGGGTAACAGAGGAATGTTAACCCGGAAATGGATAACAATCAGAAAGGAACTTGTTTTATGGATAAGGGAACAATTTTTAAATTTCATAATGACCTCGATACCGATCAGATCATTGCATCCCAGTACCTGCTTCTGCCGAATCTGGATGAGATGAAGAGTCACACATTTGAGTCACTGGATCCGGATTTTTCCAAGAAGGTGAAACCGGGAGATTTTGTAGTGGGAGGAGAGAACTTCGGATGCGGATCTTCCAGAGAACAGGCACCGGGCGTTCTTAAGGCACTTGGAGTAAAGGCAGTCATTGCGAAATCTTTTGCCCGTATTTTCTTCCGTAATGCCATCAATATCGGACTTCCGGCAATTGTCTGTAAGGACCTCCCGGATGATGTGAAGACCGGAGATACCATGGAGCTTCATATGTCCGAGGGAACAGCGGTTGCCAACGGAAAGACTTATTCCTGCACAAAACTGCCGGAATACATGCAGAATATACTGAATCAGGGAGGACTTATCGCTTCTCTGAACCGTGAGGAGGAATAAGAGATGGGAATGACGATCGCAGAAAAAATCATCGCGGCAGCGGCTGGAGTGGACAGTGTAAAACCCGGAGATATCTATACGGTTTCACTGGATCATCTGATGAGCAATGACGGAACCACACATCTGACTGTTGATATGTACAACAATAAATTAAAAAATCCTCATATTGCAGATACAAAGAAGCTGGTATTAATCGTAGACCATAACGTACCGTCTGACAGCCCGAAAACAGCGGCATCCCAGAAAAAGATGAGAGATTTTGCAAGAGAAAATAATATTGATTTCTGGGAAGGAAAGGGTGTCTGCCACCAGATCATGATCGAGAATTATGTCCGTCCGGGACAGCTGATCTTCGGTGCTGACAGCCATACCTGTTCCTACGGAGCACTTGGTGCTTTCGGTACCGGTGTAGGATGCACAGATTTCCTTTACGGAATGGTGACCGGAACATCCTGGGTCATGGTTCCGGAAACCGTAAAATTTAACCTGACAGGGAAGCTTCCTGAGGGTGTTTACGCAAGAGATCTGATCCTTACCATTATCGGTGAGATCGGGGCAAACGGCTGCAACTATCAGGCAATGGAGTTTACCGGTGAGGGCGCCAGAACTTAAGCATCAGCGACCGTATGGCACTTTGCAACATGGCTGTTGAGGCTGGTGCGAAGACAGGAATCTTTGAGGCTGATGATAAAGCTCTGGAATATCTGAAAGAGCATGGACGTGAGCCAAAAGCGGTATATCATAGCGATCCGGATGCTGTTTACGCAAGAGAGTATACCTTTGATCTTTCAAAAGTCCGTCCGGTTGTAGCGAAGCCAGACTTTGTTGACAATGTGGTTCCGGCTGAGGAAACCTGCGGCATCAAGATCAACGAAGCGTTCCTTGGCTCCTGCAATAACGGCCGTATTGAAGACCTCCGTGTAGGCGCAGAGGTGATCAAAGGCAAAAAAGTTGCAGAGGGAGTTCGTTTCCTGGTTGTTCCTGCAAGCCAGACCATTTATCGTCAGGCATTAAAGGAGGGGCTTATCGATATCTTCATGGAAGCAGGGGCTATTGTTATGAACCCGAACTGCAGTGTATGCTGGGGAAGCTGCCAGGGTGTTATCGGCGAGAATGAGGTTCTGATCAGCACAGGAACCCGTAATTTCAAGGGACGTGCAGGGCATCCGAGCTCCAAGGTTTACCTGGGATCTGCGGCAACAGTTACTGCATCTGCCGTTGCAGGTGAGATCGCAACTGCTGACAGAGTATAAGAGTTTCAGAAAAGATTTAAATAATATATTCAGAAATTATCAGAGGATGATCCGTTTCGGCGTGGGTTCTTATAACAGAGCAGACAGAAAACATTTGCCTGATGATACGGAACGGAATAAACAGGAGATATACATATGGAAGCATTTACAGGAAAAGTGTGGGTACTTGGTGATGATATTGATACGGATATCATTATCCCGACGGAGTACCTTGCACTGAAAACCATTGACGATATGAAACAGTACGGATTCAGCCCCCTTCGTCCGGAGCTGGCCGGACAGATCCAAAAGGGCGACATTATTGTAGCAGGAAAGAACTTCGGATGCGGATCCTCCAGAGAGCAGGCACCGGAGATCATCAAGGCACTGGGTGTGCAGTGTGTCATTGCGAAATCTTTTGCCCGGATCTTTTTCCGCAACTCCATTAACAACGGCCTTCTTCTTATTGAGCAGCCGGATCTTCATGACAATGTAAAAGAGGGAGATCAGGTTACGGTAGTAATGAATGAGCATGTAGAGCACAATGGAAAACAGTACCCGATCGCTTCTCTTCCGGAGAATCTGATGGATATCATCCAGGCTGGCGGACTGGTAAAAGCCATGCGTAAGCTGAACGGCCTGGACTAAAAAACGGAGAGGAGAGAAATAATGGGCGAGACGATCATTGAAAAAATTATCAGACATAATACAGGCAAGGCAGTAAAACCTGGTGATATCGTGACGGTCAATGTGGACAGAGTGATGATCCATGATATCTTTATTCCGTTTGTAGCGGAAAAATTTGAGGAGATGGGCTTTCAGAAGCTGTGGGATCCGGACAAGGTTGTTCTGATCTATGACCATCTTGTACCGGCAAGTCAGCAGGATGATACCAGACATTTCCATGTGGGAGATGCTTTTGCAGCTAAATATGGCATGAAAAACGTACACAGAAGTGACGGTATCTGTCATCAGCTTATGACTGAGGCAGGTTATGTTAAACCCGGTAATATTGTATTTGGCACAGACAGCATACCACGACTTATGGATGTGTCGGTGCGTTTTCTTCCGGCATCGGTTACACAGAGATGGCCAGCATCTTGGGAACAGGAACCATGTGGATCAAGGTTCCGGAAACCATAAAGGTTGTGATCGACGGAGAACTTCCGGAGAATGTCATGTCCAAGGATATCATCCTCCGCCTGATCGGTGACCTTCGTGCAGATGGAGCTACTTACCGTGCTCTGGAATTTTGCGGAAGCACCATTGAAAATATGTCTGTGGCAAGCCGTATGACTATGGCGAATATGGCAATTGAGGACGGTGCGAAATGTGCACTTTTCACACCGGATGAGAAGACAGCTGCTTACTGCAACGTAGAGCTTGATGATTATCAGAAGAGTCTTGTGGGAGATGAGGATGCTGTCTACATGAAGACCATAAGTTATAAAGCAGAGGATTTTGTGCCGGTAATGGCATGTCCGTCTCAGGTGGACAAGATCCGTGATGTCAGTGAGCTTCAGGGTGAGACCATCGACCAGGTATTCATCGGTTCCTGTACCAACGGACGTCTGGAGGATCTTATGGCGGCAGCAGAGGTGCTGAAGGGCAAAAAGGTTGCAGACTTTGTAAAGCTGATCGTGACTCCTGCCAGCCGCAAAATTTACCGTCAGGCTATTGAGCTTGGCATTCTGGATACTCTTGCGGAAGCAGGGGCTATCATTACGCATCCGGCTGCGGACTTTGCTGCGGAAGAACCGGCGGAATCTTGACAGACGGTGAGAAGGTTGTGGCAACCAACAATCGTAACTTCCTGGGACGTATGGGAACTTCTAAGGTTCAGATCTATCTGGCATCTCCGAAAACAGCAGCAGCCTGTGCCGTTGCAGGCAAGATCGTAATGCCGGAATAAGAAGCAGAAGATCCCGAGAGAAATACTGCTGTCAGAAACAGATAAAGAAACGTATGAAAAAGACAGATTTTCGCAGAGGCGTCAGTCTGTCTTTTTTTACCGGATCAGAAGGGTCCTGGATAAGTCATTTTTACAGAAAATGGGATTTATTGTATTACAATAACACTAGTGTGACGACACAACATATATTACATAAGACTCGAGGGATAAGGGTATGGAGAAAAGATCAATCATCAGTAAAAAGACACTGAAGATCATACTTGGGATTTGCATTGCCGCAGCGGTTCTTGCAGTGGCAGGGTTATTTGTCTATACATACTTGGCAGATTACAATACGCTGGGACGGAAGATTTCCATATGGGGAGTGGATGTTTCCAGACTGGATGCAAAGCAGGCAGAAGAAAAGATCGCTGCGGAATTTGCAGATCGTCCGGTATCCTTTCAGGAAAACGATCAGGAAGTTTACAGTACTACTTTGAAAGAGCTGGGCTACAGTCTCAATGAAGAAGCCCTTCTGAGTAAGCTTACAGAAATTCAGAAACAGCGGGAAGAGCGCAGGAAGCTTTTTCCAAAGGAAGAAAATATAGAACCGGAATGTCAGATCGAGGAAGATGAGGAGCAGGAAAAGCAGGCTCTTGATCTTTCAAATTTCGGTATGGAAGATAGAAAAGCTTCTGTTGATGCAGCTATTCAGTACGATAAGGAGAAAAAAGAATTCACCCTTGTGAAGCAGGTACAGGGGACGGAGATCGATCCGGATAAGCTGGAGACTACTGTGGACACAAATCTGAACGCAGCATTTGATACGGCTCTTCTTGGAGATATCATTACAGTACCGATCAACAAGCATGTGTATGTAAGTCCGGCTGTCACTGTAACAGAGGATATGAAAAATAAAGTTACAGACCTGAACAGCCAGCTGAAGAAATACCGTAGCAGTACAGTAACTTATATATTCGGAAGTGAAACGGCTGTTCTGGATTCCGATACGATCACATCCTGGCTGAAGGCTGAAGGGGAGACGTTGACTTTGGATGAAGAAGCCATTAAAGCCTACATCAGTGAGCTTGCCAACAAATACAATACCATTTATGTTCCCCGCACCTTTCATACATCTGCGGGAACTGATGTGACCATTGAGGGAAATGAGTACGGCTACCGGATCGATCAGGACGGAGAATATGCTCAGCTTCTGGAAGACCTGAAAAGCGGTACTGCTGTAACGAGAGAGCCTGTTTACAGCAAAAAAGGATATCAGAGAAACGGAACAGACGATCTGGCAGGCAGTTACATAGAGGTCAGTCTGGATGCACAGCATTTGTGGCTGTATAAGGATGGAAGCCTTGTGACGGAAACAGATATTGTCAGCGGTAAGCCGGTGAAGGGACGTGAAACATATCGTGGTGCATGGCCGATCGCTACAAGGCGAGTCCCTTTAACCTTACCAGCAATGAATATGGTTACGATGTAAAGGTTAATTACTGGATGCCTTTTGTCTACGGACAGGGACTTCATGATGCGTCCTGGCAGTCATCCTTTGGCGGGAACCGTTATAAAACCAACGGAAGCCACGGCTGCATCAATTTGCCTAAGGATCAGGCAGCACTGATCTATAACACCATTGATGCAGGTTATCCGATCATTATTTACTGATATGAGCAAAAAAGCTTCGGAGAGATCCGGAGTTTTTTATGCCTGAAAATGAAAATTATCATGGAAGCAGGATAGTAAATGATAAGATTTTTCAAAAGTACGTTAAAAAAAACACAAAAAATATCGAAAAAGTCTTGTCGAAACAGAAATAACGTGATATGATGATTCCGGAAATCGAGCTAATACACTTCTTGATTGCGGAGGAAGAGTGTTTTTCTCTTTTATTTGGGTGCAAATTGATAAAAAAACTCAAATAAGTGTTAGTTGGGGTTTCATTTTTTTATTTATGTATTGTTAAAAAAAAGACAATATATGAACAAGAATATCTACTATAAACGTCAGATTTTAGACTAAGAAAGGATAATGAAAGGTATGAAGTACAGTTATTATCCGGGTTGCACCCTGAGAACAAAGGCCAGAGATCTGGATGAGTATGCCAGAGCCAGTGCCACAGCCCTTGGGTTTGAGCTTGAGGAAATCGAGGACTGGCAGTGCTGTGGTGGTGTTTATCCGCTTGGCACAGATGAGATCGCCACAAAGCTTTCTTCCGTCCGTGCGCTGAACCAGGCAAAAGAAAAAGGCCAGGATCTGGTGACGATCTGTTCTGCCTGTCATCATGTGATCAAGCGTGTCAATGATGATATGAAAAATGTGGAAGATATCCGGACCAGAGCCAACAATTATATGCAGCTGGAAGCTCCCTATGAAGGAGAGACAACCGTTCTCCATTATCTGGAGGTTCTTCGGGACAGAGTCGGTTTTGATAAACTGAAAGAAAAAGTAGTAAATCCTCTTACCGGAAAGAAGATCGGAGCCTATTACGGATGTCTGCTTCTGAGACCTGGAAAGATCATGGCATTTGATGATCCGGAAAATCCAAGGATCATGGAAGATTTTATCCGTGCCCTTGGCGCTGAGCCTGTGATCTATCCTTACAGAAATGAATGCTGTGGAGGATATATATCCCTGAAAGAAAAAGAAATGTCACAGAATATGTGTGAAAAGATTGAAGAAAGCGCAGCAGGCTTTGGCGCAGATATGCTGATCACTGCCTGTCCGCTCTGCAAATACAATCTGAATAAAAATTCCGGAAATAAAATGCCGGTTTACTATTTTACAGAGCTTCTGGCAGAAGCCCTTGGCGTCAAAGAGGAGGTGGCAAAATGAGAGATAGCCATTCTGCTGCGGAAAAAATAAAGGAGATCAGCGGGACCAATCCTCTGAAATGTATGAAGTGTGGCAAATGCTCTGCTACATGCCCATCCTTTGACGAGATGGATATCAAGCCTCATCAGTTTGTGTCCTATGTGATCAATGAAAATATCGAAGCACTTGTAAATTCAGCATCTTTGTGGAAATGTCTTTCCTGCTTTGCCTGTGTGGAGCGGTGTCCGAGAGACGTAAAACCCGGAAAGATCATTGACGGGGCAAGACAGCTGGTTGTTCGGGAAAAAGGCGGCGACTATCTTTCACCAAATGAAATTCCGGAGCTTCTTGATCCGGAGCTTCCTCAGCAGCTGCTTGTAAGTGCGTTCAGAAGATACAGGAGGTGAGAAAGTGCAGAGAATCGGTGTATTTGTCTGTCATTGCGGAAGTAATATTGCCGCTACGGTAGACGTGAAAAAAGTTGTGGAGATCATTGCAAAAGAGCCTGGAGTTGTCCACGCAGAAGATTATCAGTATATGTGTTCCGAAGCAGGACAGTCCAGGATCCAGGAAGCCATCCGTGAAAAAAATCTCACAGGAGTGGTTGTCTGTTCCTGTTCTCCGCGTATGCATGAGGCAACTTTCCGTAAAGCAGCGGAAAAGGCCGGCCTGAATCCATATATGGTGGAGATCGCAAATATCCGTGAGCACTGTTCCTGGATCCACAAGGATATGCAGGAGGCTACGGAAAAGGCCGTGATCCTTGCAAGAGCAGCAGTAGCAAAAGTTAATTTAAATGCTCCTCTTCAGCCGGGAGAAAGCCGGGTTACAAAGAGAGCCCTGATCATCGGAGGCGGTATCGCCGGAATCCAGACGGCTCTTGATATTGCCGATGCAGGCTATGAAGTTGATATTGTGGAAAAAACACCAAGTATCGGCGGAAGAATGTCACAGCTTGACAAAACCTTCCCTACTCTGGATTGTTCCGCATGTATCCTTACTCCAAAAATGGTGGAGGCTGCAGCTCATGAAAAGATCAATATCTATACATACAGTGAAGTAGAAAAAGTTGCAGGTTTTGTAGGAGATTTTACTGTTGATATCCGCAAAAAAGCGCGAAGTGTCAACATGGACAAATGTACAGGCTGTGGAGTCTGCCAGGAAAAGTGTCCTTCCAAAAAGATTCCAAATGAGTTCAACAGAGGGCTGAACAACCGGTCAGCTATTTATACTCCGTTTGCACAGGCGATTCCAAATGTTCCTGTGATCGACAGAGAGCATTGCCTGAAATTTAAGACAGGCAAATGTGGTGTCTGCTCCAAAGTATGTCAGGCAGGAGCCATTGATTACGATCAGCAGGATGAGATCGTAACACAGAAATACGGAGCGATCGTGGTGGCAACCGGATTTGATACCATCAAGCTTGACAAATATGATGAATACGCATACAGCCAGAGCAAGGATGTGATCACATCTCTGGAGCTGGAGCGTATCATGAATGCTGCAGGACCTACAAAGGGACATCTTGAGCGCCTTTCCGATGGAAAAGCACCGAAGGAGATCGTGTTTATCCAGTGTGTTGGAAGCCGTTGCTCCGACGATCGTGGGAAGCCATACTGTTCCAAGATCTGCTGTATGTACACAGCTAAGCATGCCATGCTGATCCGTGACAAATATCCGGATACCAATGTGACGGTATTTTATATTGATGTCCGTACACCTGGTAAAAACTTCGATGAGTTTTACAGAAGAGCAGTTGAGCAGTATAACGTAAACTACATCAAAGGTCAGGTAGGAAAAGTAATCCCGCAGCCGGATGGATCACTTCTTGTTCAGGGCTCGGATCTTCTTGACAATAAGCAGATCTTCAAGAAAGCAGATATGGTAGTTCTTGCAACAGCTATTGAGCCGAATCCGGATGTACGTAAGATTGCTACCATGCTTACTGCAAGTATTGACACCAACAATTTCCTTACAGAAGCTCATGCAAAGCTTCGTCCGGTAGAATCACCGACAGCAGGAATTTTCCTTTCCGGTGTATGCCAGGGACCAAAGGATATCCCGGAGACAGTTGCCCAGGCAGGAGCTGCGGCTGTAAAGGCCATAGGACTTCTTGCAAAGGATAAGCTGACAACCAATCCATGTACGGCAAAATCTGATGAGCTTCTCTGTAACGGATGCTCTACCTGTGCAAATGTATGTCCTTACGGAGCGATTTCCTATGAAGAGAAACAGGTCAACGATCACGGTATCCGTGAGACAAGAAGAGTTGCGGTTGTCAATACAGCACTTTGCCAGGGCTGCGGTGCCTGCACAGTAGCCTGCCCGTCAGGAGCCATGGACCTTCAGGCTTCTCCAACAGACAGATTATCGCGGAGGTGGATGCAATATGTCGATAGAAACAAAGGAAGAATTCAGACCAAAGATCGTGGCATTCTGCTGTAACTGGTGCAGCTACGCCGGAGCAGACCTTGCCGGAAGCAGCCGTTTAAGCTATCCGGCGGATGTAAAGATCATCCGCGTGCCTTGTTCCTGCCGTGTCAATCCCATGTTCATCCTCCGTGCCTTTGAAAAAGGAGCCGATGGTGTGATCATGTGCGGATGCCATCCGGGAGACTGCCATTACAGTACCGGAAACTATTATGCAAGAAGACGTATGACACTTCTGTTTTCAATGCTGGATTATATTGGGGTAGAAAACGGAAGAACACGTGTTGAATGGGTATCTGCCGCAGAAGGCGTGAAATTTTCACAGACTATGAATGAGTTTGTTGAGAAGATCCATTCACTTGGTAAAAACGTGAGATTGGAGGATATAAGATGCAGGAGCTGATAAAACGTGCAAAAGAACTGCTTGCAGATGGCACGGTAGTCCGGGTTCTTGGGTGGAAAGCCGGAGATCTTGCCTTTAATCCGGAACCAGCCTATTTTGAAACACCGGAATCTCTGGAGGATTTTGTCTATGATGGATTCTGCGGTGCCAATTTAAGCAAATATATGATCGAAGCTTCCAAGCTGGAAGGAAAAACCATGGTCTGTCTGAAGCCCTGCGATACATATAGCTTTAACCAGCTTTTGAAAGAGCATCGTGTAGATAGAGAAAAAGCCTATATCGTAGGTGTTGGCTGTAAAGGAAGTTGGATATTGAAAAGATCCGCAAAATGGGAATCAAGGGTATCCGGGGAATTTCCGGAGCAGAGATTACCGGAGATGCAGAGACATTGACTGTGGATACTGTTTACGGAGAAAAAACCTGTGCATACAAAGATGCCATGCTGGAACGCTGTCATGTATGTAAAGGAAAAGAGCATAAAATTTATGATGAACTGATTGGTGAGTCAAAGGAGACAAAGGACGCTGACCGTTTCGCAGAAGTTGAGCGGATCGAGGCAATGAGTCCGGAAGAAAAATTTGCATTCTGGCAGAGCGAGCTGAGTAAATGTATCCGCTGTAATGCCTGCCGTAATGTATGTCCGGCCTGCAGCTGCCGCAAATGCGTTTTTGACAGCAACAAGTTCGACAGCGCCCAGAAGGCAAATGTGGATTCCTTTGAGGAAAAGATGTTCCATGTGATCCGTGCCTTCCATGTAGCCGGAAGATGTACGGACTGTGGCGAGTGCAGCAGAGTCTGTCCGCAGGGAATTCCCCTTCATCTGTTTAACCGTAAGTTTATCAAGGATATTGATAAGTTTTACGGTGAGTACCAGGCAGGCGAGGATGCGGAGTCAAAGGGTCCGCTTACCAGCTTTACCTTTGATGATGTAGAGCCAGGGATCGTGGCAGAAAGGGGATAATGTATGTATAATATCGCAGTAGAAAATCTGCCGGCATTATTCCGGAAAATTGCCGCAGACCAGGAATTATATTTACCGGTAAAGGTAAGTGATCAGGTAAACTTCAAGACATGGAGCGAGGATGCAGAAGTTTCCCTTGAAACACTGAAAACAGTGAAATCACCGAAGGATGCTTTCTTTCCGCAGAGTGAAAATCTCTATACCTGTAAAAAAGATGGAAAGAATATCAGCATTGAGCCTCAGGCACTGAAAGAACAGAATTTTGTCGTGTTCGGAATGAGAGCCTGTGATGTACAGGGCGTGAAGGTTCTCGACAATGTGTTCCTTGGAGATCCGGTGGATACTTTTTACCAGGCAAGAAGAGAACACGGAACCATCGTAGCTCTTGCCTGTCATGAACCGGAGGAAAGCTGCTTCTGTAAAGTATTTGGCATTGATGCCGCAGATCCGGAAGCAGATGTTGCAGCCTGGATCATCGAGGGAGAACTTTTCTGGAAACCTCTCACAGAAAAGGGAAATGCCCTGACAGAAACTGTGAAGGAGCTTTTGGCAGATTCTGATGAGACAAGGGTAGAAGAGGAAAAGAAGGCGATCCGTGATATCATCGAACTTCTTCCATATTCACATCTTTCACTGGAAGGATGGGCGCAGGAAGAATACATGGATCGTTTCAACTCTCCTTTATGGGAGAAGCTGTACAAGCCTTGCCTTGCCTGTGGAACCTGTACCTTCGTATGTCCGACCTGTCAGTGCTATGACATCAAGGATTACGACACAGGGCACGGTGTTCACCGTTACCGCTGCTGGGATTCCTGCATGTACTCTGATTTTACCATGATGGCTCACGGAAACAACCGTACCAGTCAGATGCAGAGATTCCGTCAGAGATTTATGCATAAGCTTGTTTATTATCCGTTAAATAATGATGGTATGTTCTCCTGTGTTGGATGCGGCCGCTGCGTGGAGAAATGTCCGGAATCTTTAAATATCGTAAAAGTCATCAAGGCCTTTGAAAAACAGGGAGGTGAAAAGAATGAGTGAATGTACCTGTCATAAAAATTATACACTGGATACGCTGATTCCCAAGGTTGGCGTGATCACAGATATCCGTCAGGAGACACCGGATGTAAAAACCTTCCGTGTGGAAGCTCCGGAGGGTGGAAAGCTTTTCGAGCATATGCCAGGACAGTGTGCCATGGTCTGTGCACCCGGCGTCAGTGAAGGTATGTTTTCCATTACTTCTTCTCCGACTGTAAAGGATTATCAGGAATTCAGTATCAAAAAATGCGGATCCCTCACCGATTATCTTCATAGCCTTCAGGTTGGAGATGAGATCGCAGTCCGCGGACCATACGGAAATCATTTTCCGGTGGAAGATAAATTAAAGGGAAAAAATCTCCTGTTTATCGCAGGTGGAATCGGCCTGGCACCTCTTCGTTCCGTGATCAATTATGTGCTGGATAACCGTGAAGATTACGGAACAGTAGATATTCTCTATGGTTCCCGTTCCGCAGATGATCTGGTGCAGCTTAAGGAAATCCAGGAAGTATGGATGAAAACAGAAGGTGTAAATGTATATCTTACCATTGACCGCGAGCAGGAAGGCTGGGACGGTCATGTGGGATTTGTTCCGAATTATCTGAAGGAGATTGGCTTTGATACTAATAAGACCGCTCTGGTTTGCGGCCCGCCGATCATGATCAAATTCGTTCTGGCAGGACTGGAAGAGCTGGGCTTCTCCAGAGATCAGGTATATACCACACTGGAGCTTCGTATGAAATGCGGTGTCGGAAAATGCGGCCGCTGCAACATCGGAGACAAATACGTCTGCAAAGACGGCCCGGTATTTAGATGTGATGAGGTTGATGAATTACCTAATGAGTATTGATAAGCAATGAGCAGTGCACAGACGTTGATAAAAACAGATGCGTCATGCTTGCATGTAAGCAGCTGTTTTTATCGGCGGCTGTATAGGCGAATGCCCTCAAGCGAGATGAAGCGAAGTGGAATCGAGCCTGGCACTGCGGGGTACAGTACACAGCCATGGGAACCATCTCGCTAAGCTGCCAATTTTAGGAGCGTTGCGACGGGCACGTGTGAGATGGCTGTTCCACATGGCGTACGATTTGGATAAAAGAAAGGACACCAACATGGAAAATAATATGGTAAACGTATATTTTTTCGGTAAAAAATACAGCGTTCCCGGTGATCTGACCATTATGACAGCTATGGAATATGCCGGTTATACATTAAAAAGAGGATGCGGCTGCAGACACGGATTCTGCGGCGCCTGCGCGACCATCTACAGGATCAAGGGACAGAATGAACTAAAAACCTGTCTCGCCTGTCAGACACAGGTGCAGGAGGGAATGTATGTGGCAAGTATCCCGTTCTTCCCTACAGACAAGAGACTTTATAATATAGAAGATCTTAAGCCGAACCAGCAGGTAATGATGGAGCTCTATCCGGAAATCTACAGCTGCATCGGATGCAATGCCTGCACAAAGGCCTGTACACAGGACTTAAATGTCATGCAGTATATTGCATATGCACAGAGAGGCGAGCTTGAGAAATGTGCAGAGGAATCCTTTGACTGTGTAAGCTGCGGCTGCTGTTCCGTAAGATGTCCGGCAGGAATTTCCCATCCGATGGTAGGCCTTCTGGCAAGACGTCTCACCGGTAAATATATCGCACCGAAAAGTGAACATCTGGAGAAACGTGTGGAAGAGATCCATGAGGGCAAATTTGATGATATGATCGAGAAGATCATGCAGAAGCCGATCACAGAGATGCAGGAACTTTACAACAGCAGAGAAATCGAGAAGTAGGAGGGCGTAAAACATGTATGCACCATATCCAGAAAATATGATGGAATCCATCAAAAAGGTAGAGGCTACAAGAGCAGAGCGTATGGCAACAGAGCCAAGACGTCTGAGTGCAGATGAGAAAGATGCTCTTCTCAAAAAATTCCATCCGGATTATAACCCGGATGCATTTGCAGAGATCAAGGTAGGACCGAACAAGGGACAGAAAGCACCACTGGAACTGACAAAAATGCTCCATTCAGAAAGCCGTCTGCTCAACGAAAAAATCGATCTTACAAAAATCGATTATGATGTAGATGTACTCATCATCGGTGGTGGCGGAGCAGGATCTTCCTGTGCCATCGAGGCTCATAACGCAGGTGCCAACGTTATGATCGTCACAAAGCTCCGTATCGGTGATGCCAACACCATGATGGCAGAAGGCGGGATCCAGGCAGCAGATAAAGAAAATGATTCCCCGGTACAGCATTATCTGGACTGCTTTGGAGGCGGACATTTTGCCGCGAAACCGGAGCTTGTAAAAAGACTGGTAATGGAAGCCCCGGATGCGATCAAATGGCTCAACGACCTTGGTGTTGAGTTTGATAAAGCAGAAGACGGAACCATGGTCACTACACATGGCGGCGGTACCTCCAGAAAGAGAATGCATGCTGCAAAGGATTATTCCGGATCAGAGATCATGCGTACTATCCGTGATGAGGTCTTAAATCTTAAGATCCCGGTAGTGGAATTTACCTCCGCTGTAGAGCTTCTGAAGGATGAAAAAGGACAGGTTTCCGGCGCAGTCTTCTTAACATGGAAACCGGAGACTATTCCGTTGCAAGAGCAAAAACAGTTGTAATTGCAACCGGTGGTGCAGGAAGAATGCATTACCAGGGATTCTCAACATCCAACCATTACGGAGCAACTGCTGACGGACTTGTGCTTGGATACAGAGCAGGCGCTTCCCTTCTTTATCAAGATTCTATCCAGTATCATCCAACAGGTGCGATTTATCCATCACAGATCCTTGGTGCCCTGGTAACAGAGAAGGTTCGTTCCGTTGGTGCACAGCTCGTAAACGCAAACGGAGAAGCTTATATTCATCCGCTGGAAACCCGTGACGTAAATGCTTCCGGTGTTATCCGCGAGTGTGAGGAAGGCCGTGGCGTTGAAGTTCCAGGCGGACGAAAGGGTGTATGGCTGGATACTCCGATGATCGAGATCCTGGGAGGTGAGGGAACTATCGAAAAGAGGATCCCTGCCATGTTCCGTATGTACATGAATTACGGCATTGATATGAGAAAAGTTCCGATCGTGATCTACCCGACCCTTCATTATCAGAACGGTGGACTTGAGATCAACGGAGACGGCTTTACAAAAGAAATCCCGAACCTTCTGGTTGCAGGAGAGGCAGCAGGCGGAATCCACGGAAGAAACCGACTGATGGGAAATTCTCTTCTTGACGTAATTGTATTTGGAAGAAATGCAGGTAAAAAAGCAGCTGCCAAATGCAAAGAGGTAGAGCTTGGCACCATGAACCTGGATCATATCAAAAAATATGAAGAGGAATTGAAAAACGCAGGAATCGACACAGGAGAAGTATCTCCTATGCTTTTGCCTGAATATGCTCGTCACGAACGCTGAAAATGTGCTATTATAGTAGAAAACATATGAGATAAGCGAAAGGGGTCTATTATGAGAGAAATCGAAGTAAGCAGACTTACAGATGTCATCGAAAAACTCTGTATCGAAGCCAATGAACATCTCCCGGAAGATGTGAAGGATGCTATCAAAACCTGTCGTGCCTGCGAGGACGGCGAGATCGCAAAAGGTGTCCTTGATAACATTATCGAGAATTTTGATATTGCGGACAGTGAGAATGTTCCGATCTGTCAGGATACCGGAATGGCATGCGTATTCCTTGAAATTGGTCAGGATGTCCACTTTACAGGCGGAGATTTAAATGATGCCGTCAATGAAGGTGTACGCCGCGGATACGACAAAGGTTACCTGAGAAAATCCGTTGTCAAGGATCCGGTACGCCGTGGAAACACAGGTGACAATACACCGGCTATGATCTATACAGAGATCGTTCCTGGAGATCAGGTGAAAGTAACTGTAGGACCAAAAGGCTTCGGAAGCGAGAATATGAGCCAGATCCGTATGTTCAAGCCATCTGCAGGCCTTCAGGGAATCAAGGATTTCATTCTTGAGGCTGTAGAAACTGCAGGTCCGAACCCATGTCCGCCTATGGTAGTTGGTGTTGGTATCGGAGGAACTTTTGACAAATGTGCACTTCTTGCAAAGAAAGCGCTGATGCGTCCTCTGAATACAGAGAACCCGGATCCTTACTATGCAGATCTTGAGAAAGAGATGCTGGAGAAGATCAACAAGCTTGGTATCGGACCGCAGGGCTTTGGCGGAAAGACCACAGCTATCGGTCTGAACATTGAGACTATGCCTACCCATATCGCAGGTATGCCATGTGCAGTTAACATCAACTGCCATGTAACACGTCATAAAACGGAGGTGCTTTAATATGGAAAGAAGAAAGATCACACTGCCTCTGACAAGAGAGCTGGCAAGAACCCTCCATGCAGGCGACCAGGTTTTACTGACAGGAACCATCTATACATCCCGTGATGCAGGTCACAAGAGAATGTGCGAGGCCCTTGCAAAAGGAGAAAAAATTCCTTTTGACCCTACAGATGCTACCATTTACTATGTAGGTCCGACTCCGGCAAAACCAGGCGAAGTCATCGGCTCCGCAGGCCCTACAACCAGCGGCCGTATGGATGCTTATGCACCGACCATGATGTCCGTAGGCGCCAGAGGAATGATCGGAAAAGGTGCCCGCCTTCCGGAAGTCGTAGATGCAATGAAAAAATATGACGGCGTATATTTCGGAGCCATCGGCGGTGCAGGAGCACTTCTTGCAAAATGCATCAAAAAAGCAGAGCTTATCGCTTACGAAGACCTGGGCGCAGAAGCACTCCGCAAGCTTTATGTGGAAGACATGCCGCTTGTAGTCATCATTGACAGTGAGGGAAATAACCTCTACGAAGAGGGACGTGCAGAGTATCTGAAAGACCACGCAGAATAATCTTTTGCTCTGCAATATGATATTGTGATATATTTCAAAAAGGAATAAAAAGGATAAAAGTCCGACAGTAAATGCTGAAGATCCGTGCAGAAGCATTTATTGCCGGGCTTTTTAATTTTAACATTTTAATTTCAATTTAATCAATTTTGATAAAATGATTAAATTGAAGTTGACAATGATAAAATTGATTTATATACTTGAAATAAATAAAATCGAAAAAAGAGTGACAAAGAAGGTGATGGAAAATATATGAGACGGTTTGATTATCAGGAAAAGTGGAAAAATCTGTTGACTCCTGAAATTGTATCTTATCTGACACAGATACATGAATTTAAAGGAGAACAAACTCTTTTTATTGAGGTCAAAGCAGATACTCTTACACAATTAGTTGAAATCGCTAAAATTCAAAGTACGGAAAGTTCCAACAAAATAGAAGGTATTTATACATCAGACATCAGATTGCGGGAATTGGTAAAAGACAAAACAAGGCCAAGGACAAGAAATGAACAGGAAATTGCCGGATACAGAGATGTATTGAATACAATTCATGAAAGCCATGACCATATCCCGCCAAAGTCTGCGATTATTTTACAGCTTCACAGAGATTTGTATAAATTTGAAAGCTACAATATTGGAGGAAAATATAAAACTGCAGATAATGTCATTGAGGAAGAAGATTCTCAGGGAATAAAAAAATAACGGTTTAAACCAGTACCGGCATGGGAAACACCGGAAGCAATAGAAGAATTGTGCAGAGCATTTGAAGAGGCAATGGCAACAGGAAAAATAGATCCACTTCTTTTGATTCCAATGTTTATTCTGGATTTCCTATGCATACATCCGTTTAATGACGGCAATGGAAGAATGAGCCGTTTACTTACACTGTTACTTTTGTACAGATCCGGCTATATTGTGGGAAAATATATCAGTATCGAGAGAATGATAGAAAATTCAAAGGAATTATACTATGAATGTTTAAGGGAAAGTTCTGAAAACTGGTATGAGAATAAGAATGATTATATACCATTTGTAAAATATATGCTTGGCGTTATCGTAGGAGCATACAGAGAGTTTTCTTCAAGAATAAAATTGCTGATGACACAGAATATATCAAAACCGGAACGAATAGAAGAGATTATAAAAAATACTCTGGGAACAATTACAAAAAAGGAAATCGCAGAAAAATGTCCGGATATCAGTGTGGTAACG
>ENA-OPZM01000323-OPZM01000323.1-human-gut-metagenome-genome-assembly--contig:-NODE-323-length-21177-cov-2.982803_pt1 | contig 21177 bp, 26 predicted proteins | sample MGYA00242478_ERZ504493 | MGnify/ENA primary metagenome ERZ504493 (study PRJEB26092, sample SAMD00036227) | human gut metagenome | host: Homo sapiens | study: EMG produced TPA metagenomics assembly of... | reverse complement strand
CAAGTGACACCGCACTTCTGAAAGCCTGTATCTGGCACATTTGAAGGCAACAAAAAAGTGGACGACAACCATCCGGAATTGGGCACAAGTTTACGGGGAACTGAGTATTATGTACGAGGGACGATTACCAGAATAATCCGTTTTGAGACATGTTAAGACGGGCGGAATATCCGCCTGCTCTTGACATGCAGATTTGCAACTGTTATATATAAAACAAGGGCGAAAAGCTCTATGAAAGAACTTTTCACCCTTTATTATCATAGAAGAATCTTATTTACAGACTTTTTCTCACAGTCTCTCTGGAGTTTACTATTGCTTTTTTGGCAGCATCAAAATCCTTTTCTAGTACATAAATACATGTTGTTTCATTCTTATGATCAATTCCCGATGCAAAAGTATGATAAAAAATCAAGAAAAAAAAGATTATTGATAAATGTTGCTTTTTTCAATCTGGTTTCATAAGGAATATTATTTTCATTCAACGCTTGTGTTAATCGCACGAGATGATCCATATTATCAGTTTCACATAATTTAATTTTTCCATTATCCTGAATATACTTCATAAAACCACCTCCGTGCTATACGTACACATATAAGAATAAATAATTTTATTTTGCCACTTGATACCTTTTCCCATTATCGTATGTATTATAATTTTCAGTTGTACTTATCAATGATTTTGTTGTTTTTAAATTTTCTGTTTCTTATTAAAAAACATAATTGCAGGATACACTAACCTTTTTTCCATTCACAGTCCCACTGATGTAAGCACCAACTTTATGTCCTAATCCATATCCATACTTTCCTTTTGGCCAATTAGTTGTTGTATTATAGCTATTAATAAAGGTTGCACTACTCGATTTGCTATTAGTACCAAGATCTTACCCCAAACTATTTTTTTCCCTGTCATATTGTAATTTCCTGATATTTTTGTCCAATCACCTCCTGCAGTTTTAAGGCAAGCCCAAGTTCCATCATCGTACCAAGAAATTCGGGCATTTCCTTTCCACCCATAGAATGTATTGCTATTTGTTTGAGACGGTGCTCTTTTAGCACTGGCTTTTTCATCTCCTACAGATATAATGGCTATAATTTCCTTTCCATCAGCACTACGAGAACACTTAATGTTTTCATCTTCAACATTATATGAAGAGACGAAGCCACTTTTAACATCTTGAATTGTTACAGTTGTTACAATTCTATTTTTTACATCTTTTGCATCCAGCTTTGATGCTACTTTAACGTTATTATTATTTGCAAAAGCAGTTGTACATATAGAAAATAAACATAAAGCAACAATCATACAGCTACATAACCATTTGTTAGTCTTCATAAATGTATCCCTCCACTTCTTATATCATTCGTTCTTTATAATAACTGCTAAGGACTGTAATAAGTGAAATACTGAATCCTATTCTCCATATTATAAAAAAATTTCTCAATATTCCCTGTTGTTAACGAAACTGTACTTGCTGAAAAGTAGCTATGTGATTGAAAAATGGCAGAATTGGTAACTTTAACGACAGAATCAGGCGAAGCAATGCAATTTCCCAGAGTATCACATAAATACGTCCGGGAATACGATTCTTCAGACATGCATGTGCCATCAAAACCAGACCAATAAACATACTTGAAATAATCAGCATCTGACGTATCATAGTCCAGCACCTCATTTCTCTAGCATTTTCTTTATCTGCCTACGTTCCTCCTCTGATAATTTTTCATGACTCACAAAGGAAGCAAAAAATTTATTTTTGATCCGTGAAACAGTTTATCAATGAGTTCCTTTGTTTCAAATTCTTCAACATTCTCTTTGGAAATCAATGGTTTGCACATATAGTTGCTTCCATAACGTTCAATAGCTCCTTTTGCAACACATTTTTTAATAACCGTATAAGTAGTATTTTTATTCCAGCCAATCTCTGCGTTTAAAATTTCCGAAATATGTTTAGCTGAATCATCTCCCTCCTTCCATAAAACCTCCATAACTTTAAGTTCTGAATCATATAATTTCGTATTCATAATTACTCCTCTTAGACTATTGCAATAGTTTATACATTCATACTATCATAATACTCGAATTGTCAATCCAATCTTCGTTTCTAAATCAAATGCCTACTCAGTGATGATAAAATAACTCAGATATGAAACAGAATATATTTGATTTCTTCGCCAAAAGATGATATAATAAATAGAAATTGTGAAGCGGAATATAAATCTCCGTCTTATTTATCTAAAATTTTGGAAAAGAGGATCAGACAATGAGCGATATGACAATTCTTGAGCAGTGGCGTTCCATTGCTTATAATCAGAATGCAGATAAGAATAAGCTTCAGCGCTTCTGGGCAAATTATTTTAACATTGAAAAGAATATTTATGAGCAGCTTCTTGAGAACCCGGATGAGGTTGTTTCCGGAACTGTAAAAGAGCTTGCTGAGAAATACGGTCAGGATGTTATGACTATGGTTGGTTTCCTTGACGGAATCAATGACAGTCTGAAGGTTCCGAACCCGATCGAGACCATGGATGAGAATACCAAAGGTAAACCTTGCATTTGATAAAGAGGCACTCTATAAGAACATGGTAGATGCCAAGGCTGACTGGCTTTACAACCTTCCTCAGTGGGACAAGATCTTCACAGAAGAGAAAAAGAAAACTCTCTACATGGAGCAGAAGAAATCCGGCACAGTTGTGAAACCGCACAAGGTCGGAAGAAACGATCCGTGCCCATGCGGAAGCGGCAAGAAATACAAACACTGCTGCGGAAGATAATGAGCGTAAAGAAGAATCTGGATTACATTATCGTGTTAGGTGCCCATGTGGACGGAACACGGATGACACTTGCCCTTCTGGAACGAGCCAGAAGGGCTCTTCTTTATCTTGAAGAAAATCCGGGTACGAAAGCAGTGCTCTCCGGAGGAAAAGGTGATGGAGAAAATATTTCCGAGGCAGAGGCTATGTATCGCTATCTTACCGGTCACGGAATAGACGGGGACAGACTGATACGGGAAGAGGAATCCACCAGTACGAAAGAGAATTTGGAATTCAGCTGCAGAAAGATCGGAACCACAGACTGTTCCGTAGGCGTGGTGACGAACAATTTTCATGTATGGAGGGGCGCGGCCATTGCGAGAAAATGTGGCTTTCGGGAAGTGATAATGGTACCTTCCCGGTATCGAAGCTGGCGTCTTTTTATCTACATTCCCCGTGAGATTCTGGCCATTATCAAAGACAAATTCATGGGAAATCTGTAGATCTGTGCGAAAAGAGAAATCTCAAAAATTTTGTCAACATGCGTTGACAAATAAAAATACTGCGCTTATAATGAACCACAGAAAAAGAAATAAAAAACACGCTGACGAGACGAGTAAGCTGTGAAACGTTACAGAGAGAGATGTGAAGTGCTGGAAACATCTTATCGGGAAACAGTCGAAGACTACCTCTGAGTGGCCCCAATCCGGTCCGGTGATTCCGTTATCATCATAATTGAGAGGCTTTGTATCCTGGCATGACCGGGCAGCAGAGCAAGCAGGGTGGAACCGCGAGAATGAATGAACTCGTCCCTTACAGTATGTGATGTACTGTGAGGGATTTTTTTATTGCAGAATCTCTTGCAAAAGCAGACACATGCTGTGTATCATAGAAACTTCATTTAAAATGAAAGGAGAAAAAACAATGATCATTACATTAAAAGACGGCTCAAAAAAGAATACGCAGAAGCAAAATCTGTGATCGATATCGCCTATGACATCAGCGAAGGTCTCGCACGTGCAGCATGTGCAGGAGAAGTAAACGGAGAGGTTGTAGATCTTCGTACCGTTCTTGACAGTGACTGTGAACTGAACATCCTCACAGCAAAAGATGAGAAAGGTCTTGCAGTTCTCCGTCATACTGCATCTCACGTAATGGCACAGGCTGTACAGAACTTATATCCGCAGTCAAAGGTTGCCATCGGACCGTCCATTGACACAGGATTTTATTATGATTTTGATCATGAGCCATTTTCCCGTGAAGATCTGGATGCCATCGAAAAAGAGATGAAAAAGATCATCAAAAAAGGCGCAAAGATCGAGCGTTTCACAAAATCCCGTGAAGATGCCATCGCATACTTCAAAGAGAAAAATGAGCCATACAAGATTGAACTGATCGAGGATCTTCCGGAGGGAGAAGAGATTTCCTTCTATTCACAGGGAGACTGGACAGACCTTTGTGCAGGTCCGCACCTGATGAGTGTAAAAGGTATCAAGGCATTCAAGCTTCTTTCTTCTTCCAGCGCTTACTGGAGAGGCAGCGAAAAGAACGCAATGCTGACACGTATCTACGGAACTGCATATGCAACAAAAGATGAGCTGAAAGAGCATCTGGAGCAGATGGAAGAGGCTAAGAGACGTGACCATAACAAACTTGGCCGTGAGATGAAGATCTTTACAACAGTTGATGTAATCGGTCAGGGACTTCCGCTTATCATGCCAAACGGTGTGATCATGATGCAGGAGCTGCAGAGATGGATCGAGGATGAGGAGACAAAACGTGGCTATGTAAGAACAAAGACTCCTCTTATGGCAAAGAGCGATCTTTACAAGATCTCCGGACACTGGATCATTACAAGGACGGTATGTTCGTACTTGGTGATGAGGAGAAGGATAAAGAGGTTTACGCACTTCGTCCGATGACATGCCCGTTCCAGTACTATGTATACAAAGCAGAGCAGCACAGCTATCGTGATCTGCCGATCCGTCTCGGCGAGACTTCCACACTGTTCCGTAATGAGGATTCCGGTGAGATGCATGGCCTGACACGAGTTCGTCAGTTTACTATTTCCGAGGGACATCTGATCGTAAGACCGGACCAGATGGTAAAAGAGTTTAAAGATTGTATTGCACTTGCCCAGTACTGTCTGCAGGTACTTGGTGTTGAGGAAGATGTAACATATCATCTTTCCAAATGGGATCCGACAAACAAAGAGAAATATATTGGTGAGCCTGAGGTATGGGAAGAGACAGAAGCCATATCCGCCAGATGCTGAACGAGCTGAATATTCCGTTTACAGAAGATGTAGGAGAAGCTGCTTTCTACGGACCGAAGGTTGATATCAACGCAAAGAACGTATACGGAAAAGAAGATACCATGATCACAATCCAGTGGGATGCACTTCTTGCAGAGCAGTTTGATATGTACTATATCGATGAGAATGGCGACAAACAGCGTCCGTACATCATCCACCGTACATCCATGGGATGCTATGAGAGAACACTGGCATGGCTCATTGAGAAATACGCAGGAATGTTCCCGACATGGCTTTGCCTGAGCAGGTTCGTGTGATCCCGATCTCCGAGAAGTACAACGATTATGCACAGAAGGTTGAAGCTCAGATGAGAGAAGCAGGAATCCGCTGCTCTGTAGACGGACGTTCCGAGAAGATGGGATACAAGATCCGTGAGGCACGTCTTGAGAGAGTACCTTACATGCTTATCGTTGGTGCAAAAGAGGAAGAAGAGGGTAAGGTTTCCGTAAGAAGCCGTTATCTTGGCGATGAGGGAATGAAAGATCTTGGTGAGTTCATCAGTTTCATCAAGGAAGAGATTAAGAACAAAACGATCCGTAAGATCGAGGTTCAGGAAGAGAAGAAATAAGAAAAATAAATGATCAATAGATAAATAAAAGGCGACCCGTGTGATAAGCGGGCCGCCTTTAGTCTTGATCCGGCAATATTGAGGCCACGCTGTGATGCGGAGGCGGTCAATGTTGCCGGATATTTTTTATTTAAAATATTTCTCCCGGACGAGCTCAACCGGCATGTCCAGTCCGGTCCAGATGTGGAAAGCCTTTACACCCTGGTGGAGCAGCATGTACATTCCGTTAAAGGTTGGACATCCGGCTTCCCGGGCTTCCCGAAGGAGTCTGGTTTCTCTTGGTTCATATACAACATCGGCTACGGTAAGTTCCGGATGGAACAGAGTCTTATCCGGGATCACGGTGCCTGTCACATCCGGAACCATTCCCACAGAAGTTGCATTGATGAGGAGATTGCTTTCCTCAAGTGCATCCTTCAGCGCAGTGTGATCATCCATCTCATGAAGTATCATCTCACATTCTGTCATATGAGACATTTTTTCTGCCATGGCAGCGGCGCGCTCCCAGTAACGGCTGGTAGGACGTGCAAAAACATGGATCTTTTTTGCCCCCTCCAGGGCGGACTGGCCGCAGATCGCCATTCCGGCACCACCGACGCCCATAACGGTGATGGTTCGTCCTTTTACATCACAGCCGGCATCTCTGGCAGACTGGGTAAATCCATAACCATCGGTATTAAACCCCTTTAATTTTCCATTGTCGTTGCGTACGGTATTTACCGCTCCGATCAGCTGGGCAGTGGGAGAAAGCTCGTCCAAAAGCTCCACGATCTTATTCTTGTTTGGCATGGTCAGGTTAAAGCCCTTGATCCACAGGCTTTCAGTCCTTCCACAGCCTGGGGAAGGGTCTCCTCTGTTACATCAAAACAGAGATACACATAATCAAGTCCAAGATAACGGAATGCCTCATTGTGCATTAAAGGTGATACGCTGTGTGCGACGGGGCTTCCCAGAAGGCCGGTAAGCCCGGTATGTCCGGTAATATTGATCATTGTTCGATTCCCTCCTGTATCTCATAAAATAGAATTTCTTTACGAAATATAATAAAAAATATTTTAGCACTATAAAGTGTGAAAATCAACAAATACAAATATTGTACGGAAATTTATACATTTTTGTCGCTGATTCATAGAAAAAAACTATAAATGTCGAGACAGACAGAAATGACCCGATAAGTTTGAAGAATCGACATCCGGATTTGACAAAATATGCAAAGAGCCTGCCCTATAATAAATGCACTTACCAAAGTTGAGAATCGATGGCAGACGAAACAGCAGTGGGGGAAGCTTATGTATCAGAGGATATACATAGATATCGTTTTTATGACGAATTTCCTTATGGATTACATGCTTTTAAGACTTGTGGGAAAATTTCTGCATCTTGACGGGAAACGCAGAAGATGTGTGATATCCGCTGCCTTTGGATCTTTTGTATCCTGCCTGCTTGTATGTGCACCTTTTAAGATCATTTTTCCTGCCGCTGTATTGATCCATGGCGGCTGCGCTTTTTTTATGGCGTCGTTTGCTTTTCGACTGAAAAAAGGCGGCCTTCTTGCAAAAACCATTCTGGCTCTGTATTTCACAGCTTTTGTGGTTGGAGGGATCTATCATGCACTGGAAACGGAAAGAACCATGACAGTGAAAATATTTCTGCTTTTTCTGTCAGGGATTTATGGCACACTTTATACCCTGGGATGTGTGACTGAGACCTTCCGGTTTGGAAGAAGAAATATTTTCCCGGTCACTTTGAAATATCAGGGGAAGCTGAAGCAGACATACGGCTTTTATGATACCGGAAATCTCCTTATGGATCCTGTGAAAAAACAGCCGGTATCGATCATCAAACAGGAACTTTTGGGAAGCCTGATATCGAAAGAGCAGGTGAAAAAACTGATGGATATAAAAGATAAACCAGAGGAACTGGAAAATACAGGATTTGTCAGCTTGCAGCCGCATTTTCTGAGCTGTCATACCGCAGATGGAAAAAAGGGACTGCTGCTGGCAGTGATCCTTGATGAACTTCTGATCCAGACTCCCGGAAGGGTGATACATGTAGGAAAACCGGTGCTTGCCATAACATCCGAGCCCTCAGCTTGGGAGAAGAGTACGAGATACTTTTGAATTCCAGACTATTAAATTGAGAAGGGGGCTTTTGTTATGAACAGAGCAGCTGCAAGATCCTATCCGTTTCAGGTGATCCGGAAATTTATGTTCAATCGTCCGGGAGAGGTTTTTTATATTGGTGGAAATGATATCCTTCCGGCGCCGTTGTCAGCAGAACGGGAGGCTGAAGTGATCGAAATGCTGGGAACAGAAAAGGAAAAAGAAGGAAAGTCGGTTCTGATCGAGCACAATCTACGGCTGGTGGTTTATATTGCAAAGAAATTTGACAATACAGGGTAGGTGTGGAGGATCTGATCTCCATCGGAACCATAGGGCTCATAAAGGCTATCAATACCTTTGATCCGGTAAAAAATATCAAGCTTGCTACCTATGCATCACGATGTATCGAAAATGAGATTCTGATGTATCTGAGGAGAAACAGTAAAACAAAGATGGAGGTTTCCATTGATGAGCCGCTGAATGTGGACTGGGATGGAAATGAGCTGCTGCTTTCGGATATCCTGGGAACGGATGACGATGTGATCTCCAGACGTCTGAAGATGAGGTGGAGATCGCACTTCTTGGAAAAGCCATCAGCAAACTGACAAAGCGGGAACAGATGATCATCCGTCTGCGATTCGGGATCGGAAACCGGGAAGGAAGAGAGAAAACACAGAAGGAGGTAGCGGATCTTTTAGGAATTTCGCAATCTACATTTCCCGCCTGGAAAAGCGGATCATGAAGCGGCTGCGGAAAGAAATCGTAAAGTATGAATAGAAGAAACCGGAAAAAACGGTTTACCGGACAGGGACAACGTGTTATATTGGAAAAAAGAGCGGAAACAGTCATTTTCCGGTAAACGAGGAGTTTAAAGAAATACGATGGACAGAGAAGAGCTTGACCGTTATCTGAGAAAGATAACACCAAGAGAAAAAGAGATTTTGGAAGGGATTTCCCTGGAGGAACTGCAAAGGCAGGATACCTGTCGTTTTGCAAAGGCCGGCCAGGGAACTTATCTTTTTGAGGGAAGCCTGTTTATGGCACCGGGAGAAAAAATCGTGGTAAGCAGCAGGACCGCTATGTGAAAGTCCTGCCCCACCAGCATGATTATATAGAGCTTTGTTACCTCTGGTCAGGAAGCTGCAGTCAGACCATAGAAGGGAAGAAGATCGTTACCAGCGAGGGAGATGTCTGTATTTTTGATACCCAGGCAGTGCACGCAATCGAGGCGGGCGGTGAAAACGATATTCTGGTAAATATCCTTATGAGCCGGGAATTCTTTGACACTGCCTTTCTGAGCCGGATGCCGCGCCAGGGAATAGTTTCGGAGTTCCTTGCGGAATCGGTGACCAGAAGCAGGAAGAAAAAGCATTATCTGTATTTTAAAACTCATGGGAACAACCGGGTGGGTGAGATCATGGAGCAGATCATATCTGAGTATTATGCCCGGGATATCGGTATGGAAGAGGTGATGGAAAGCTATGTGATCATTCTGTTTACAGAGCTTCTCAGGACCTGGCGTGACGAGACAAAGAAACAGGCATCTGTTGCAAAGGAGGTACAGATCCTGGAGCTTCTTTCCTATATCGAAAAAAATTACGAAACATGCACACTTCCGGAAATGGGAAGGGCATTTGGAATGCATGGAAATTATCTCACAGCTCTTCTGAAAGAAAAAACAGGAAGAAGCTTTGTGGAACATGTTCAGGAACAGCGCCTGAAAAAAGCAAGGATGCTTCTGGAAACAACGGAACTGCCGCTTTCAGAGCTGATTCCACTGTGTGGTTACAACAATATGAATTTCTTTTACCGGAAATTTCGTGAGGCAGAGGGGTGTACACCGGCGCAGTATCGGAAAGAATATCGAAACATCTTATAAATGGTTAATATTTTGATGAAAAAGCGTTATTGAAGGATGACGCTTTTTTGTTACCATCTCTGTAAGAACTGACAATATCATGGAAAATCGGGGGTAGAACCTATGTTAAAAATCAATGAGATCCGCATGGATTATGAGAAAGAACAGATTGGAATCACACATATTCCGGAGTTCAGCTGGACATTAGAAAGTGATAAGAGAAATGTGCGCCAGGATACCTGGGAACTGGAAATTGCCGAGGATAAGGCTTTTGAGAAAAAAATCTATAAAAGCGGAAGAGTGAACAGTGATGCATCTGCGCAGATCATTCCTGAGGATGTGAAACTTGAATCCCAGAAGAAATATTTTACTCGTGTAAAAGTAACTGCCAACGGAGAAGAAACAGAATGGGCAGAGACATCGTTTGTCACAGGAATTCTGGATAACAGTCAGTGGAAAGCGGTGTTTGTATCCGCAGAGGAAGAGGCAGATAAAGATAATTCCAAGGGTACCTATGTAAGAAATGAATTTACAGTGAAAAAATCTGTAAAAGAGGCCTATGTATCTGTAACTGCACTGGGACTGTATCATTTCTATCTCAATGGCAGAAAAGTAGGAAATGATGAACTGACACCAGGATGGACATCCTACCGTAAACATCTTTGCTTCCAGACTTACGAAGTAACGGATTACCTGAAAGAAGGCAAAATGCGGCAGGTGCCGTGCTGGCAGCAGGCTGGTATAAAGGTAAAATGGGATTTGAAGGCCTTGAAAAGAACAGAAAATCACTATGGAGAGAATACTGCACTTCTGGCGCAGATGGTGATCCGTTATGCGGATGGGACCGAAGATCTTTTTGTGACAGATGAGAGCTGGAGCGGTGCAGATGCACCGGTTGTGTTTGCGGAGATCTACGATGGTGAGATCTACGACGGAGCAAAAGAAATCAAAGGATGGGCAGAGGCCGGATGTACAGCCGGACAGTGGAAGCCGGTCCGTAAACTGGATTACGATTTTCCGTTCTTACCGGACAGGGAAGCGGAAAAGTTTCCCTTATGGATGAAGTAAAACCAAAAAAAATTTTTGAGACACCACAGGGAGATCTGGTGATTGATTTCGGCCAGAATATGAGTGCTCTTATTCAGGTTACCGCAGCAGGTAAAAAAGGTGATGTAATCCGTCTGGACTGCTTTGAGGTGCTGGATTCCAAAGGAAATGTATATCTGGATAACCTGAGAGGGGCAAAGGAATCTCTTCAGTATACATTCGGGGAAGAAGGAACCATCACATACCGTCCGTCATTCACATTTATGGGATTCCGCTATGCAAAGATCGTTTCCTTTCCAGGTGAGCCATCCCTTGACAATTTCACAGCAAATGCCATCCATACCAAGATGGAGCGTACAGGATTCCTTGAGACATCGAATCCGGATCTGAATCAGCTTGCACATAATATTCTCTGGGGACTGAAGAGCAATTTTGTGGATGTTCCCACAGACTGCCCGCAGAGAGATGAGCGTCTTGGATGGACCGGTGATGCAGAGATCTTCTGCCGTACGGCATGTTTCCTTGAAAATACCTATTCCTTCTACCGAAAATGGCTCCGTGATGTGGAGGCAGACCAGACAGAGGAAGGCGGTGTTGCCCATGTTGTTCCGGATATCATTTCCGGAAACGAAGGGGATAACTGGCTCCTTGAGCAGGGAAGTCATTCTGCAGCAGCTTGGGCAGATGTGGCTGTGATCAATCCCTGGACCATGTATCTGACGTTTGGTGACAAAGAGATTCTGAAGATCCAGTACAACAGCATGAAGAACTGGATCAACTTTATGAGAGAATATTCTGTGGATTATATCTGGAACTACAAGCTGCAGTTCGGTGACTGGGTAGCTTTGGATGCTGAGGAAGGCAGCTATTTCGGTGCAACACCGAATGATCTGACCTGTACTGCATACTTTGCATATTCCACAGGTCTGTTTGTAAAAGCAGCAGAAGCCCTGGGATGCACTGAGGACGTGAAAGAGTACACAGATATTTACAATAAAGTTGTAGATAAATTCCAGAGAACCTTCTTTGATGAAAACGGTGAGATGACAGCACAGACGCAGACCGCACATATCGTGGCACTGTACTTCGAACTGGTACCGGAAAAATATAAAGAGAAAACCGTTCAGGGGCTTTTGAGACTTCTGAAAAAAGAGAACGATCATCTTGTAACCGGATTTGTGGGAACTCCGTATTTCTGCCACGCATTAAGCCAGAACGGACATGTAAAAGAAGCTTACGACTTGCTTCTGAAAGATGATTTCCCATCATGGCTGTATCAGGTAAAAATGGGTGCAACTACAGTCTGGGAGCACTGGGATGGCCTGAAGCCGGACGGAACCATGTGGAGTGCAGATATGAACTCCTTCAATCACTATGCTTACGGTTCTATCGGAGAGTGGCTGGTTCGTGTGATGGCAGGCCTTGAGGTGGATGAGAAGGAACCGGGATACAAACATGCAGTAATCTATCCGAGAATGGGTGGAAACCTGGACTATGTAAAGGCTGAGTATCGTTCTGTATACGGACCGGTAAGAAGCTTCTGGGAAGAAAAACCGGGAGAGACGGTTCTGCATGTTTCCATACCTGCAAATACAACTGCAACTATCTGCCTGGACGGTGCAAAGGAAGTGAAAGCCGCAGATGGACTTAACTTCACAGCCGCAGACGGATTTATGCAGGCAGAGACCGGATCCGGAGATTATGAGATCCATTTTGTGAGATAAGAAAAAAGAAAGGTATTTTTGGGAAAAGGCGGCTGCCAGGCCTATCCGGAAGATAGGCTGTGGGCAGCTGTCTTTTTTGACCAGAGCAGGAGGCAGAGAGAAGATTTAAAATTCCGGGAAATACAGTAGAATTCGTCAGAGACCTTCGGTATAATAAATACAGAGTGTTTACAGAACTACAGAATGAACAAAAGAAGGGATGTGGCAGAATGATCGACATTGCACATGCAAAACAGGAATTCGAAAAAATATCTGGATGAGTACGACCGGGAGGATGAACAGATCTATCTGAAGATCGTACATACCTATGGAGTGGTGAAATACGCAGGAGAGATCGCCAGAAAAATGGAATGTTCCGATGAAGATGTGGAACTTGCGGAGCTGATCGGTCTGCTTCATGATATTGGCCGTTTTGAGCAGATCCGTAGATTTCACAGCTTTGAGCCGGGGACCATGGATCATGCAGTGTTCGGTGCAGAACTTCTTTTCGGGGAGGAGAAGCTGATCCGGCGCTTCGTGAAGGATGATAAATTTGATGAACTGATCGATGCAGCAATTCGGAAACACAGTGATTTCAAACTGGAAGGAATCCACGATGCCAGAACACTTTTCCATGCAAAATTGATCCGTGATGCCGATAAGCTGGATAATTGCCGGGTGAAGCTGGAAGCATCAATAGGGGCCATGTTTGGTGTATCAGAAGAGGTTGCCGGGGAAGGGCTGATCTCACCGGCAGTGTGGGAGTCCTGTCTCAGAAGAGAATCCGTGTTATCCGCAGACAGACATGTGCCGGTGGATTACTGGGTATCTTATCTTGCACAGTATTATGATATTAATTTTCCTGAGACCTGTGAGATCATCGAAGAAGAGGATTATATCACCAGGATCGCAGGCCGGTTGACTTACCAGGAGCAGGATACCAGAACTAAGATCCATATTCTCACAGAAGATCTGAACAGGTATCTGGAGATGCCGGCTGTGTCTGTGAAGGAATAGGATCATAGCAGTTACTGTTCACTGGCAATGTTCCGCGAGGTGTTTTTTTGTGAGCGAAGGTCACAGAAAACCCGAGACATACCGCGCGATTTATGCGATTAGCATAAATTCTGTGCATCGCGAAGCGTGTTACTGAGAACGGAGTGAGCAGTAACTCATAGCAGAGAGACTTGTTATATTTTTTTGTTTGGGGTTGACTTTGAGGCGGTTTTCACCTAAAATATATCAGAGATACGGCGATGATGAGAATAGTACACAGGGAATTATCTCAGAGAGGGATCTGCTTTGGTGGAAGGATCCTGTGCGTGAACTGTGGAACCGGCCTCGGAGCTCTGCGTGATTGAAGCGTGGCGTGTGTTTCCGGCGTTAACGGGTGTTGAGAGAACAGCTTTTCTGGCTGTTAACTGGGGTGGTACCGCCGAAGTCATTCGGTCCCTTGTGAGGGATCCGGAGGGCTTATTTTTTGTCCGTAAAACGGGACTGTAAATGTAGTGTACGGTTTATGGGACATAAGAGCAAGCTGGAAGGATTCCGGATTGCTGTGGCTGCCTGACAGCCGGCAATATGTAACAGATCACAAGAAAAAGGAGATTTATCATGGCAAAAGAAAAGAAATTAGTACAGGCCATCACATCTATGGATGAGGATTTTGCTCAGTGGTATACAGACGTTGTTAAGAAGGCTGAGCTTTGTGGCTATACAAGTGTTAAGGGCTGTATGGCGATCAAACCTGCAGGTTATGCGATCTGGGAGAATATCCAGCATGAGCTTGACCGCAGATTTAAAGAGACCGGTGTAGAGAATGTTTACATGCCGATCTTTATTCCGGAGTCTCTTCTTGATAAAGAGAAAGATCATGTAGAAGGTTTTGCTCCGGAGGTTGCATGGGTGACTCATGGCGGCCTTGATCCGCTGCAGGAGAGACTTTGCGTGCGTCCGACTTCTGAGACTCTGTTCTGCGATTTCTACCAGAAAGAGATCCAGTCTCACAGAGATCTTCCAAAGGTATATAATCAGTGGTGTTCCGTTGTACGCTGGGAGAAGACAACACGTCCCTTCCTTCGTTCCAGAGAGTTTCTGTGGCAGGAGGGACATACTGCTCACGCAACAGCTGAGGAAGCGGAGCAGCGTACCATCCAGATGCTGAACATCTATGCAGACTTCTGCGAGGAAGTTCTTGCGATTCCGGTCATCAAAGGCCAGAAGACAGATAAAGAGAAATTTGCAGGTGCTGAGGCTACTTACACCATCGAATCTCTGATGCACGACGGTAAGGCTCTCCAGTCCGGTACAAGCCATAACTTCGGAGATGGCTTTGCCAAAGCATTCGGAATCCAGTACACAGATAAAGATAACACACTGAAATATGTTCACCAGACATCCTGGGGAATGACAACCCGTATGATTGGTGCTATCATCATGGTTCACGGTGATAACAGTGGACTTGTTCTTCCTCCGAGGATCGCTCCGGTACAGACTGTGATTATCCCGATCCAGCAGCGTAAAGAGGGCGTTATGGAGAAGGCTGACGAGCTTCTTGCAGCACTGAAGGCAGCAGGTATCCGTGCAAAGGTTGATGCGACAGACAAGAGCCCGGGATTCAAGTTTGCTGAGCAGGAGATGCGTGGTATCCCGCTTCGTGTGGAATGTGGACCGAAGGATATCGAGAATGGCCAGGCAGTTCTCTGCAGAAGAGATACCCGTGAGAAATACACAGTATCCTTCGAGGAGCTTGCAGATAAGGTAAAAGAGCTTCTGGATACCATTCAGCATGATATGCTGGAGCGCGCACGTGCACACAGAGAGGCGCATACTTATGTAGCAAAGAATTATGAGGAGTTTGGCGAGATCATCAACAGCAAGCCTGGCTTTATCAAAGCTATGTGGTGCGGAGATCGTGCGTGTGAGGACAAGATCAAGGAAGATTTCCAGGCAACATCCAGATGTATGCCGTTTGAGCAGGAGCAGTTAAGCGACGTTTGCGTATGCTGTGGAAAACCGGCTAAGAAGATGGTTTACTGGGGACGCGCATACTAAAAAATATAGCAGGCCACTTCAAAAAAGTGGGACGATCATATTGTAGAAACAACGGCGGGGCAAAATATGCTCCGCTGTTTTTATGAATCTATGTTATAATAGCGTTAAGGAAAACATATCAGAATATTATTCGGCTGCTGACATGGAGATAATACAGCGAAATGTAAACGTGTTTTGAACGCAGATCGCGAAGCGACTGCGTTCATGAGCAAGTAGCGAAGCGGATTGCGAATGTCCGCTTTACCGGACAGCAGCGATCATCAAGAGGAGTTATTATGACGATAAACATACCACAAAAGGCAGAACAGATCCTGTGCACTCTCAATGAAGCCGGCTATGAGGCATATGTTGTTGGCGGCTGTGTCCGGGATTCCATCCTGAACCGGGTGCCTGGGGACTGGGATATCACTACCTCCGCACTTCCGGAGCAGGTGAAGGCGCTTTTTCACAGAACTGTAGATACGGGGATTCAGCATGGAACAGTAACTGTAATGATGGGCAAAGAGGGCTTTGAGGTGACAACCTACCGTGTAGACGGAGAATATCATGACGGCCGCCACCCGGATGCCGTGACCTTTACCAGAAGTCTTGAGGAAGATCTGAAACGAAGAGATTTTACTATTAACGCCATGGCTTATCATCCGGAGCATGGACTGGTGGACCTGTTTGGCGGAATGGAGGATATCAATAGGAAGATCATCCGTTGTGTCGGGGAACCGGTGGAACGTTTTACAGAGGATGCTCTTCGGATGCTCCGTGCAGTGCGTTTTTCCGCACAGCTTGGTTTTACTGTGGAAGAGAATACGAAAGCGGCACTGGCACGGATGTCGGGGAATCTGGAGCATGTCAGTGCAGAGCGTATCCAGACAGAGCTTGTAAAGCTTCTGGTATCAGATCATCCGGATTACCTCCGGACAGCCTGGGAGACAGGCCTTACCCGGGAATTTCTTCCGGAATTTGATGCTTGCATGGAAACAGCGCAGAATACCCCCCATCACTGCTGCAGCGTAGGCGAACACATCCTGAAAAGCCTTACGGAGATTGAGAATGACAGGCTTCTTCGTATCACCATGCTTCTTCATGACATTGCCAAGCCGGTTGTAAAAAAGACAGACGAGAATGGAAGAGACCACTTTAAGACTCACGGACCGGCAGGCGAGAAGCTGGCAGGAAAGATCCTGCGCCGTCTGAAATTTGATAATGTAACGATCCGAAATACCTGTCGCTGATCCGGTATCATGATCTTCGTCCCACACCGGACGCCGAGGATGTGCGGAGAGCTGTGAATCTTATCGGAGAAGAGCTTTTTCCGCTGTATCTGAAAGTACAGAAGGCAGATCTTTTATCCCAGAGTACTTACAAGAGGGAGGAGAAGCTGGCACGGTTAGGCGGTGTGACGGAAGCTTATCAGGGGATCCTTGAAAGAGGAGAATGTACATCCCTGAAAACCCTGGCAGTTTCCGGAAAGGATCTTATAAAGGCAGGACATCCGGCCGGACCGGCACTGGGAGCGCTGCTCGAAAGACTTCTTGACTGTGTGCTGAAAGATCCAACCCTTAATACAAAAGAAAAACTTCTTGAAACAGCAGAAAAAGACAGCATAAAAACCGAATAGAATAACAAAAATCCCCCCTGCATAAGATAGAACGTAAAATAAGGCAGGGGGGAACTTTTTTGTATGATTATGGGTTGAGCGTGCTGGAGCAGTATGGGCTTACGGCTTCATTCTCCGTCAGGGTGCGGGGGGCACTTCTGTGCCGGACAGAAAAAGGTCCGGTGATACTCCGGGAATTTCATGGCTCGGAAAAAAAGCTTTCCATGCAGCAGCAGCTTCTTGAAAAAATGAAAGAACAGAACTGTCTTGTGGACGCTTATCTCAGAAACAGGGAAGGCGTACTGGTAAGCAGGGACAAAGATTCTGTTCCATATACTGCACAGGTCTGGTTTGAGGGACGGGAATGTGACACGAGATCCGAAAACGATATTTTAAAAAGCATCCGGACTCTGGCGCAGATCCACAAGATCATGCAGCTTCCTGTGGAAATGGATTACGCGGGAAGAAATCTGCAGGAAGAATACGTCCGGCATAATCAGGAAATGAAAAAAATACGTCGTTTTATCCGAAAAAAAAGGAGCGGTCAATTCTTTTGAGAAAGATTATCTGAAAAGCGTGGAATGGTTTCTGCAAAAAGGAGAAGAAGCGGCAGCTATGCTGGAAACCACGGATTATAAAAATCTGCGGCAGCAGTCTCTTCAAAGCGGCAGTATCTGTCATGGCGAATATAATCAGCATAATGTGCTGATGCTTGGGAAAAACACAGCGGTGACGAATTTTAGCCACTGGAGCTTGATGTGCAGATGGCAGATCTGTACCGCTTTATGCGGAAAATCCTGGAGAAATACAGCTGGGATCTGCACCTCGCGCAGAAGATGCTTTCTGAATATGATTCCGTGCGGCCGCTCTCAGAGTCTGAGTGGCAGAACCTGAGAGTCCGGTTCTGTTATCCGGAAAAATACTGGAAACTGGCAAACCATTATTATACACATAACAAGGCTGTGATCTCCGGAAAAAATGTGGAAAAGCTGAGAACCCTGATTTATCAGAAAAAACAGTGGGAGGAATTTTCAAAACAGTGCTTCAGACAGTAATGATTCTGAATGTAACGAAAACAAAACTTCCCTTTTTCTGAAAATTGTTATATAATACTAAGTATCTTATATAAAGAAACAGGGAGGTATTTTGGAACATGGATTATAAAGAAATCTATAATCAGTGGCTTGAAAACCCATACTTTGATGAGGCGACAAAGGAAGAACTGAAAGCGATCAAAGACGACGAAAATGAGATCAAAGAGCGTTTTTATATGGATCTTGAGTTTGGTACGGCAGGCCTGCGTGGTATCATCGGCGCAGGTACCAACCGTATGAATATTTATGTGGTAAGAAGAGCGACCCAGGGGCTTGCCAACTATATTGCCAAGGTTGACAAGAAATCTCAGGGAGTTGCCATCGCATATGATTCCCGTCATATGTCACCGGAGTTTGCCCAGGAAGCAGCACTTTGCCTGGCAGCAAACGGAATCAAGGCTTATATCTTTGAGACACTTCGTCCGACACCGGAGCTTTCCTTTGCAGTACGTCATCTGGGCTGTGTGGCAGGTATCAACGTAACAGCCAGCCACAATCCTCCGGAATACAACGGATACAAGGTTTACTGGGAGGACGGCGCGCAGATCACACCACCTCATGATTCCGGTATCATGGGCGAGGTAAAGGCAATCTCCGACTGGAATACCGTAAAGACCATGGATAAGGAAGAAGCAGTAAATGCAGGACTTTTCGAAGTGATCGGACAGGCTGTCGATGACGCTTACATGGCAGAGCTTAAGAAACAGATCATCCATATGGATGCGATCCAGGCAGAGGGCAAGAACCTGAAAATCGTTTACACACCTCTTCACGGAACCGGCAATATTCCGGCCAGAAGGATCCTTAAGGAGCTTGGATTTGAGAATGTATATGTAGTACCGGAACAGGAGCTTCCGAATGGGGATTTCCCGACAGTCAGCTATCCGAACCCGGAGGCAGCAGAGGCATTTGAGCTTGGCCTGAAGCTTGCGAAGGAAGTGGATGCAGACATCGTACTTGCCACAGACCCGGATGCAGACCGTCTTGGCGTTCGCGTAAAGGACAAAAACGGAGAGTATCATGATCTTACTGGTAACATGTCCGGATGCCTTCTTGCAAACTATGAGCTGAGCCAGAGAAAGGCTGTGAACGGAAGCCTTCCGGAGGACGGAGCTCTTGTAAAGACTATCGTTACAACAAACCTGGCAGATGCTATTGCCAAGGGATACAACGTGAAGCTTATCGAAGTGCTTACCGGATTCAAATACATCGGACAGCAGATCCTCGGATTTGAGAACAGTGGCAAGGTACATATCTTTTCGGATTTGAGGAGAGCTACGGCTGCCTGATCGGAACCTATGCAAGAGACAAGGATGCCATTGTTGCTACCATGGCACTTTGTGAAGCTGCTGCTTACTATAAGACACAGGGCAAGACTCTCTGGGATGCAATGATCGATATGTATGAGGAGTTCGGCTACTATAAGGATGCCATCCAGGCAGTTACCATGAAGGGTATCGAGGGACTTCAGAAGATCCAGGAGATCATGACAACACTTCGTCAGAATCCGCCTGCCGAGTTTGCCGGACATAAGGTGACTGCTGTACGTGACTACAAGCTGGATGAGATCACAGATCTTGCAACAGGTGAGAAGAAGCCGACAGGACTTCCGAATTCCAATGTTCTCTACTATGAGCTTACTGATGATGCATGGGTTTGCGTAAGACCGTCCGGAACAGAGCCTAAGGTTAAATTCTATTATGGCGTTAAGGGAACATCTCTTGCAGACGCGGACGAGAAGTCTAATGCAATGGGCAAGGCTGTTCTTGAAATGGTTGATTCCATGAAATAATAAAATAGGTCACATTCCGCCTGTAATATGCGAAAAACCTTGACATTATAAGCCAAAAGCGGTATATATATAAAGCAAAGTCAAAAATAAGAGAACATCAATTATAGGAGGAAACACCATGAATAAAACAGAGTTAGTGGCAGCAATGGCGAAAGACACCAATCTTTCCAGGAAAGATGTAGAAGCTGTTCTGAAATCTTTTATCGATGTTGTAACAGACGAACTGAAAAAAGGCGAGAAGATTCAGCTGGTTGGATTTGGAACTTTCGAAGTAAGCACAAGAGCTGCAAGAGAGGGAAGAAATCCTCAGACTGGTGAGACCATGACGATCGAGGCTTCCAAGTCTCCGAAGTTCAAAGCAGGAAAAGCTTTAAAGGACGTTGTCAACGGCAAATAATCTGTTGGTTCAGAGTGATAACGGCAGGGGAAACCGGTTTTTTGGTTTCCCCTGCTTTTTTAGGAGGAAAAATTATGCGTCTTGATAAATATCTGAAGGTATCCAGACTGATCAAACGCCGTACGGTGGCAAATGAAGCCTGCGATGCAGGAAGAGTTCTGGTCAATGACAAGCCGGCTAAGGCTTCTGTACAGGTAAAGACCGGTGACACTGTGGAGATTCAGTTTGGAAGCCGTAATGTAAAGGTTGAAGTCCTGGAAGTTAAGGAAACGGTAAAAAAAGATGAAGTGGAAAGCATGTTCCGCTATATCTGATGCAGGGACAGCTGCCGTTTAGGCGTGATGGTCTATTCCGGATGGATTTTTCATAAAATAAAAGAGAAATCATCCCCAGGGAGGTATGGATTGGACGAGAAGAGAACGGCAGCATTTCACAGTCTGATGCTGGAGCGGCAGAAAGGTGGCACCATAACGGGAATCCGGGAGGTGATCTCTTTCGATGAAAAAGAAATACTGCTGCATACAGAGGAAGGAAAGTTATCCATAAAAGGCGAAGGACTTCATGTAAAACATCTTGATCTGAAAAGCGGGCAGCTTAGCCTGGAGGGAAAAATCGACAGTCTTACCTATCTTGGCAGGAAAAAAGACAAAAAAGAAGGATCCCTTTTAAAAAGACTGTTCCATTAAAGCTAAAAAGACAGCAAACCGGTTGATATTTTTTTGAAGAAGTTGTAAAATCTGGATGTATAAGCTCGTAAAAGGTAAAGAGATCAGATCGTGTAAAAAAGGAGCAGCAGATTGAAAAATCCAAAAAAGGGAAAAGAAAAAAAACGGATCGGATATAATTATCTTGGCATGGCGGGGATCATGGTGATCGCACTGGTGTTGCTGGGAAGCCTTATGA
>ENA-OPZM01000322-OPZM01000322.1-human-gut-metagenome-genome-assembly--contig:-NODE-322-length-21189-cov-2.411167_pt1 | contig 21189 bp, 24 predicted proteins | sample MGYA00242478_ERZ504493 | MGnify/ENA primary metagenome ERZ504493 (study PRJEB26092, sample SAMD00036227) | human gut metagenome | host: Homo sapiens | study: EMG produced TPA metagenomics assembly of... | reverse complement strand
CCTTTAAATTGCAAAGAGCTGGAATCTTATAAAAGTATGTTATCTTTTATTAGAGATACAAGTTGGTATGATCCGGTTTCTTTAGAAATTACATTTTCCACTCAAAATAATATTTATAGATACGGAATTAAGTTTACGGATATTGATGTATATAAAATTGAAGAAGAGGTTCTTTATGTTAATGATGACTTGTTCTTTTCACGAGATGATGAAAATCAAATTTATGTGGATGTAAAGAAATTAGTAAAAAAAAGGTTATATTAATAAGGATGATGCGGATTTTTCTGAACGCTTGATTCACAAATTGAACCAGACATTGGATAAACAAAAGTTAGTTGTAGCAGGTGCAATTAGCAATTTGTTTGATAAAAAATATTTTGAGGATTTTAATTTATGGTTTGAAAAAATTTAATGTTTATTATGAATGCAAATGACATGAATTTTAGACAAAAAGACTTAAAGACGATATTTAATAAAAAACCAGATAAAGATATTCGTAGAAATATTTTCGAAAGTGCCTCAGTTAAAGAAGTTATGAATATAGCTGAGTTTGGAAATCAAAAAATTGGATTTATGGCAGAAACAGATAATGATGAATTATCTATGTGTTCAATGTATCAAGTACCATTAAGAAAAGATGAGCAACCACAAAAAAAATATGCAATATCCATGATTGTAGATTCAGAGCTGATGGAATCGAGAGGAACTATCCATTTGATTAGATTGTTACAACCGTTTATAGATGTTTTAGATAATGGCGGGGTCATTGTTTTGGATGAAATGGATGCTTCATTGCATTTTGAAATTGTTGTATCGCTGATAAGAATTTTTAACAATAAAGATATCAATAAAAATAATGCTCAGTTAATTTTCAATACGCATAATCCAATATATTTAGACGGTGAATTGCTTAGACATGATCAAATTGTAATGGTTGAAAAGCGAAGGAATGATATGGTGAGCGAGATATATTCTTTAGCAGATTACAAATTACGTCCAGAAGAAAGAATATTAAAAAATTATTTGAATGGAAAATATGGAGCATTGCCACATATGGATTTGGAAATTGCATTTAAGCACATATTGGAAAGAGAGGCGAATAATCTTGAATCGTCCAAAGAACAATAAAATACGAAGACCACAATTCCTCTGCATTGTAGGATGTGAGGGAAAAAACCAGGAAAGAATATATTTTGATAAAGTAGCAGAATTAGTGAATTGCGTTGAAGAAAGAACGCATGATTTAGTATTTGATTATGCGGAACCATATGGCGGAAATCCTAAGTGTGTGGTAGAACGAACTATTCAGAAATCTATTGGTAAGGAAAACAAAGTATCTGTTTTTGATTATGACGGAAAAAAGGATAAGTATGAAGAAGCAATAGATTTGGCAATAGAAAATAAGATTGAATTAGGATATACAAATTATTGTTTTGATTTATGGCTGATTCTTCATAAAGAAGACTATTTTGATATAGTACAAAATCAGGATGCATATGCTGATAAATTACGACAAGTTTTTGGGTTAGCAGCAGATGCAAACATAAAAAAAGAAAAAAGGGTAACGGAAATAGTCAATCAAATCGGATTATCTGATATAAAGAATGCAATTCAAAGGGGTAAAAAAATATCAGAGGATAATCAGGGTAAAGAGCAAATAAAACGCCAAAAGAAAACAGATATTATGATAATCCAGATACGCAAATGCATGTGTTGCTACAATTTTTATTTGCGAAAGTAGGAATAAATATTGACGCATTAGGATAGAAAAGATGTAGCAATGACGTTACATCCTCCCCACCTACTTTGTGACAATTATATAACGTCCTCTATACAGAAATATGCGGTTTTAAGCCATTTTGGTGGCAAAAGAGCCGCATATTTTTTGTAGCAATGACTTGACATCCTCGGGGGCACTTTGTTTGGAGAATAGTTTTCCAAAATGAAAATGTTGTAGGTATGAGGAAAACATGTTATGGTATGTATACAATGCGTAAAGAGGAGCAGAAAAAATGAAGTACGAACATATCACAGAGGGCCGTTTCATAGATCGTCCTAATCGGTTTATTGCACATGTGGAGATCAATGGGCAGGTGGAAACGGTTCATGTAAAGAATACAGGCAGGTGCAGGGAGCTTCTGGTCCCGGGTACACAGGTTTTTCTGGAAAAGAGTAGCAATCCGGCGAGAAAGACAGCCTATGATCTGATCTGCGTAAATAAAAAGGGCAGGGGCCTGATTAATATGGATTCTCAGATTCCCAATAAAGCAGCACTGGAGTGGGTAAAGGCAGGACATCTTTTCCGGAAAAAGTTCAGGTAACGCCGGAGAAGACCTATGGAAATTCCAGATTTGATCTTTATGTCTGTTCAGAGAAACGCAAGGCTTTTATAGAAGTAAAAGGTGTCACTCTGGAGTCGGATAATATAGCACGCTTCCCCGATGCACCGACAGAAAGAGGTGTGAAACATCTGAAGGAGCTGATCCATTGTATGCAGGAAGGATACGAAGCTTATCTGCTTCTGGTGATCCAGATGAAGGGAGTTGACAGGTTTGAGCCCAACTGGGAGACTCATCGGGAATTTGGAGAAACCCTGCAGGAGGCAAAAAAGGCAGGAGTGCATATTTTGGCCTATGACTGCCTGGTAGAACCTGACAGAATGGAAATTCAGGATCCGGTACCTGTATGCCTTGCTTCTGACTGGAAATAAAAAAGTATTCCCGCAATCAGCAGGTCCTATTCAAAATTCCATTGCCGCAGGCAATCTGGAATGAATTTTGGCTACGTTACTGTGAACAGTAACGTGTGTTTTATATTTCAGAGCAGTAAATAATTGTAGACATGAAAGTATATGAAATGTATAATCTGTATCAGAAGTTTTGTTGATAGATTTATAGGAAGATCAGTCAAAAACTGAGATGATTATGAAAAAGTTCCTGTAAAAGTTTTTTACGTGGGACTTTTTTGCACCGTTTTGATGTTTACCCGAATTGGATAAGCCCTCTGTTTTAATTGGGAAAACAAGGTCACTGACACGCAGGTTATGAAACAGTAATAAATGGAAAGAACTGGATATGAGAAAAAATCGAAAGAATGACTCCCATACCCGCAGAAAAAGAATTTGTATTGCAGCACTTCTTCTGGCAGGCAGCCTTATACCGGAGGATGTGGAATAAAGAAAGAGAAAACATCGGACAGTGAATTGCCGGAGATTGTTATCGGAATAGATTATTTTGAACCTTACAGCTATCAGACGAGTGATGGCGAGTATAAAGGTATTGATGTGGAACTTGCAGAGGAAGCCTTTCAGAGGCTGGGTTATCAGCCTGAATTTGAGAAGGTTGTCTGGGAAGATAAAGAGAAACTTTTGTCAGATGGAACAATAGACTGTCTGTGGAGCTGCTATTCCATGAATGAAAGAGAAAACAAATATCAGTGGGCAGGACCGTATATGTACAGTCGTCAGATGGTGGTTGTAAGAGCCGAGAGTGAAATCCGGACACTTCAGGATCTGAAAGGGAAGAGGATTGCAGTTCAGGCGACTACAAAAGCAGAAGATCTCTTTCTTCATAATATAAAATCAGATCTTCCGCATGCAGAACAGGTGAACTGTTTTTCTTCGTCGAATGAGCTTTATGCTGCACTTAGAAAAAATTATGCAGATGCGATTGCGGGACATGAGGCAATGCTTGGCAGTCTGATACAGGATGGCAAGGGCGTTTACCGTATGCTGGAGGAAAGTCCTTATAAATCAGAACTTGGAATTGCTTTCAAAAAAGGAACTCACGAAGAATTGGCAGAAAAGCTTACAGAAACGCTTACAGAGATGCAAAGCGAAGGGATTACAGAAAAATAGTTACAAAATACGGATTGGATGCGGACGAAACTCTGCCGGGAGGAGAAAGTAAATGAGCAGACAGATAAGAAGGCAGATACCGCAGAAACAGAAGAAAAAGAGGGTCGACAGAAATGCGTGTTTGCTTGTGTTTATTCTGATTTTTTCCGGAATACTGACTTTTCTTTCTGCTGACAGCGAGAGATAATAGCAAGCTGAACAGTACTCTGGATGAGACCTTTGATTTTGTAAAAAACCGAATTGAAAGTTATGAGATTTATAACACCAATGATCAGGTGAAAAGCCTGGTACGTCTTTTGGACAAAACAACAGAATTAAGCAGAGTCATAGAACAGGAAGGAAATCTCAGTACAGAAATGCTAGACGAATATGCCAGGGAACAGCGCCTGACAGGAATCCTTGTACTGGATCAGAATCTGAAGGTGACAGAACAGAGTGCAAAAGATGGAGATACTATGTCGCTGTGGCAGAAGCTGATCAAAAGTGATTATGTACGTGATATTGCAGAGCATCCGGAAAAGACTTATACCACTCGTCTGAGAAATAAAGGAAAGATCTATGATTTTGCGGCAGTGGCAAGACAGGATGCAGCAGGTATCCTGATCACATATGCGCAGAAGGAGGAAGTAAATGAGCTTAACGGAGATCTGACGATGGCATCGTTATTTTCTGACTTTCCTTTTGAGATGAATGGAAGTGTTGTGATCTGTGATGATGATAAGGTTGTCAGTACAAACAGACAGGAGCTGACTGCCCGCTCTATAGAAGAAGCAAAAAGTCAGTATAAAAATAAATTTGAGGTAGATGAGAATGGAATTGTCCATCTTCGTTCAGAGACAGGAAACTGGTTCGGACGTCGGGAGAAGATCAAAGACTACGATGCATATATCTTTTTCCCGGAAAGTCAGGTGTACATCACACGAAATATTATATGTGTGATTTATGTGCTGCTTGCACTGCTCCTTTTCTTACTTTATCGGGTGAACAGGAGCAGAACAGAAAAGAGAAGTATCCTTCAGGACCAGAAAAGACTTCGGGTGATCAATGCACTGGGGCATGCATATGCCTCTATTTCTCTTGTGAATCTAAAAACAGAGGAAATCGAAATCCTGAAATCTTCAGGAAATATGAAGCCAGATCAGAAAGGGGATATGCTTTTCAAAGCGCATCAGGAAGAACTTATAAGGCAGGTGATTGCAGAGCCATTTCAGAAGGCATACTGGGAATTTGTCGATATAAGTACGGTGGCAAAACGTCTGGAAGAACGTGAAACGCTGAGTTTTACAGCTCGGACAGTGGATGAAAGATGGATGACAATGATCATTGTGCCACAGGGATATGATAAAGATGGGAAATTGTGTACAGTTCTGGTTGCAATCCGTGATGCGACAGAAGAAAAAGAACGTGAGATTGCGCAGGATAGGAATCTGAGAAATGCACTTGCGGCTGCAGAACATGCGAACAGGGCGAAGACTGTGTTTCTGAATAATATGTCTCATGATATCCGCACGCCGATGAATGCGGTCATTGGATTTACTGCGCTTGCGACAACACATATTGACAATAAGGAGCTCGTTCTGGATTATCTGAAAAAAATCCATATATCCGGTCAGCATCTGCTCAGCCTAATCAATGATGTGCTGGATATGAGCAGAATCGAGAACGGTTCCGTACGGATTGAATATACAGTTGTACACCTGCCGGATATCTTGCATGACTTAAATACAATTATACAGGAATCTGTACATTCTAAACAGCAGGAGCTGTATATTGATACACAGGATGTACTCCATGAAGATATCATTACCGACAAGTTGCGCCTGACGCAGGTGCTTCTGAATATCAGCAGTAATGCTGTGAAATTTACACCGGTCGGGGGTACGGTTAACATTCGTGTTTCTGAGAAACCATGCAGAAGAGACGGATGTACAACAGTGGTATTCAGTGTGAAGGATAATGGAATTGGGATGTCGCCGGAGTTCAGGGAGCAGGTGTTTGACTCATTTACAAGAGAACATACCGTTACGGAGAATGGAATAGGAGGAACCGGTCTCGGAATGGCAATCACCAAAAACATTGTGGATATGCTGGGCGGTACGATTCAGGTTGAAAGCGAAGTAGGAAGGGGAACGGAGTTTACGGTTATGCTTGAATGTGAAATATCAGGGACGACTGTGAAGGAGGAACCTGATTCGGAGCAAAGAGAGCCCCTTAAGAATGAGAAGCAGAAAATCCGGGCAGAAATCCAGAGGCGTTATGAAGGGAAGAAAGTTCTTCTTGTAGAGGATAATGAGCTGAACCGGGAGATCGCAACAGCGATCATGGAGGAAATTGGTCTGGATGTGGATTGCGTTGAGGATGGTACAGATGCTGTGAATATCATGTCATCTGCAGAAGGCAGAAAATATGATCTGATCTTCATGGATATTCAGATGCCGAAGATGGATGGATACACCGCAACCCGGGAAATCCGTACATTGAATGATCCGAAATGCGCAAATATACCAATCATTGCGATGACTGCCAATGCTTTTGAAGAAGACCGTAAAAAGGCAATCAAAGCGGGTATGAACGCTCATATTGCCAAACCAATCAGCGCAGATATAATTCTGGAAAATCTGGAGAGAATGCGCCAAAACAGAAAGTATTTTAATGAACCTGCTGAGAAAAGTTAAAAACTTTTCAGCAGGTTTTAATTTATCCAAAAAATTACATGCATACTGTCAGAAGTGCTAGTGTAAATATCTGAGCGTTCACGTATAATGTAGATAAACAAAAAATCTTCTCACAAAATTAAGTAAAAAAGAGTCCGAGGAGTACATTAAAAAAGAAAGGAGATGTTTGTATGAGTAAAAAAATGAGGTTGTGGATGGCAGGAACAGTAGGAGTCTTAATGGCAGGCTTTATGAGCGTAAGTGTTTATGCCCTTGAAGAAAAGGATGTTATTGGAACCTGGTATGTAAATGAGCTTTCTATGGGCGAAGGTGCATCCTTTCATCCGGGGGCAATAGGAATGGAAGTGACCGTGGACATTAAAGAAGACGGTAAAATGGAAACAACAAGTTCTGTTTATGGGGAAGAGCCTGAAGTAGATGAATCAGAGTGGAAAATAGAAAATGATAAAATTTTGATGACTCATAATGATCAGACAGGAGAATGTGAGTACAAGGACGGTAAGATAACCTTAACAGCAGATGGAACGACAATGATCCTGAGTCAGGAAAAGGAAGAGTATGAGCCTTATGTGCCGGGCAAACCGGTAGAAAATCCAACCATGAAGGATTTTGAAGGAGAATGGAGCTGTACTCTGATGGAAGCATTTGGAATGCAGATGCCAGTTAATGCTGACTTTACAGGATTTGAAATGAGTATGTCTGTGGAAGACGGAAAGGCTGAAATTATCTTAATAGAGAGCGGAGAAGAGACAAAAGTAGAACTTCAGGGCGACGTGGAAGGAAACGCACTGGTATTAAAGGCTGTAACAGAGGATGAGGCAGGAACTATGTTTTTCAGTCTTGATAATATGAAGTTCAATTTACTAGATGATGGAAAACTGTGTTTGATAGCAGAAGATGATGCAGAGGAATCTGATGACGGCGAAGAAGCAGATGATTCTGAAACAGGTGAAGTTGATTTTTCCGTAAAGACATATTTTGAAAAAATAATTGTTACAGAATAAGGTAAAATACTGCCGCACCATTCCGGTGCGCAGTATGGGATTTCAGATAAAAAAGGAGGATAGGGTATGGGATTATTTGATAAGAAAATCTGTGACATCTGCGGGGAGAAAATTGGTTTATTGGGAAATCGAAAACTGGATGACGGAAATCTGTGTAAGGATTGTGCGAAAAAATTATCACCATGGTTTGAGGAGCGGCGGCACAGTACAGTAGAGGATATCAAACGCCAGCTGGAATATCGTGAAAAAAACAAAAAAGCGGTAATGGACTTTTGTATAACCCGTCAGATCAATACCAGAAATTACAATGTTTTTATTGATGATAATAAGGGGAATTTTACTGTTGCGCGGAAACTGGATGTCAATGAAAACCCGGACATAGTTCCTTTATCAGCCATTGTACAGTGCAGGGTTGATGTAGACCAACAGCAGCATGAGGAAACATATACAAAGGATGGAGAAACTGTAAGTTATCAGCCACCGGTATATAAATATGAATTTGATTATACCATGCGTATTAAAGTGAGAACTCAGTGGTTTGATGATATGGATTTTCGCTTGAATACTTTCTCTATAAGCAGTGATAACAGAAGGGAATTGATGGAAGTGGAGCAGACTGCTTATCAGATTATTGCGGCACTGACACCAAATGCAGCCGGGATGCAGTCCGGAATGTCAGGAATGAACATGACCGGAGGAATGCAGTCCGGAATGCCGGGAATGAACATGAATGGAGGAATGCAGTCTGGGATGCCGGGAATGAACATGAACGGAGGAATGCAGCAGACGGGAATGTCAGAAACGAACATGACTGGAGGAATGCAACAGAATAACAGTTCGTGGAAATGTCAGTGCGGTGCAGAGAATACCGGAAAGTTTTGTGAATACTGTGGTCAGCCAAGACCGTTTTAAGCAATGGGAAACAGAGTGGACAGGATTGTTCACTCTGTTTGTGATAAAAACTCTGAAAATAGATGATTCTTCTGAAAACTATATGATAAAATAGTACTTTATAGTATAATTATTACAAAAATAGGTTGGGTGTGTTTGAAAAATCATTCCTGCAAATTGTGACGCACATCTTGCGTAAAGCATTTTTCAAACCCGCTCCGGTAAGAGAGGAACTTTCATGACATACAGTAAAAAGAGGACTCTGTCATATGGAGTGATTCTGATAAGTGTGTTGCTGGCTTATTTCTGCAGGCAGGTGAGAACGGAAAATGTTTTTATGAGAAATCTGGCAGATCAGTGTCGTAGCTGTATTTATCTGGGAATGTACTGTGCCTGGGTGATTTATCTGAGAAGACATGTAGTACATAAAAAAAACGCGCAGATGCCTGACTGCAATTGGCTGTCTGATGGTATTCTGGTTCTTTGTGCGGACAGTAAAATTTCATATTTTTCATGATCCTCTTGGAGAACATATCTGCTGGTATCTATATTATATTCCCATGCTCCTGATTCCGGTTCTGGGTTTGGCAGCAGCAATGTTTTTGGGCGAAAAGGAGGAAGAGAAAACGGTCAGAAAGGTTATAATTTTATTGACCGTGGCAGCGATATTGATCGTAAGTGTTTTTACAAATGATTTGCATCAGCTGGTATTTCGTTTTTCCAAACAGCCCCCATTTTCGGATAAAGATTACAGCTATGGTATTGTTTTTATGGTGATTCTCATTGCAGGGGATATGACGGCAGTGTGCTGTCTTTTAATGGCGGCAATTTTTCAGGGTTGTATATTATGTGGATTGATACAGACCAATAATCGATATTTTGAATTATTCCAGACTTCCGGAGGACTGGATGCAGAGATTACAGATCATTCTTTTCAGCGCTATTATCATTCCGGTGATTTTCCCGAGCTGTCGCCTGAACTGCGTAGAATCATAATAGACAGATCATCAGTACAGGAACAGGGAATCCGGATCAACCATATTCCTATAAGGGGAGGACATTTGTTTTGGTCAGAGGATATTTCGGTACTGTTGGATCAGTATCAGGATATTCGGGAACAGCAGGAGGAACTGACTGCCAGAAACCGTCTGTTACAGAAAGCTTATCAGAAAGAGGCTGAGCGGAGAAAGACAGAAGAACAGAACCGTCTGTTAAATATGATACAGAATCAGACTGCCGGTCAGCTGGAATTGCTGTCACAGTTTATGGATGAGCTGGAACGGACAGAATCAAGGGAACAATATGATTGGATTCTCGGTAAAATTGTAGTTGTTGGTACGTATTTGAAGCGGAAAAAGAATCTGGTGCTGACACAATATGCATCAGATGGAAATTTGCTTACAATGGAAGATCTCAGACAAAGCCTGGCAGAATCCTGTGACAGCTTAAAATTATGCAGGATCCGGGCTGCTTACTACGTGGAAAATGTGGATGTGCAGATGAATGCAGATGATATACTAAAATGCTATGACACCTTTGAATGGCTTGTGGAACGATTGCTTGATATCATGCAGTCTGTTTTTTACCGTGTGTCGCAGATTGATGATGCGCTGCGGATTTCAGTTCATATTGTATCAGAGGTGGATCTGCGTGGAGTCATGTCAGAAAGACCGGAATTAAAAGTGCAGCAGGAAGATGAAAACGAATGGTTTATCAGTTGTATCGTCTTCAGAAAGAGAGGTGGAAGATGATCGATTTTGTGGAATGCGGTATGGCAATGCAGGATTTTCTGATGATTCTTTTTGAAATCTGCCTGGTTTTGGAACTAATTCTCCTGTTGGTAAGAATCACCTGTTTTTCCGGAAAAAGAAAATCGTAACGGCAGTGGCTGTCTTTGCTGTTTCTTTTATGTTTATGGGCGTTCTGATGAATGATCACAGATATTGCCTGGGAGAAAGTTCCTATCAGCCAATGCTTCAGGGTTATCCGGTCAGTGTTTTAATGACGGTGGTTATAGGATTATTGCTTTATCTTTGCTGGGCAATCCGGAGCGAGAGACGCAGATATCATCATTCTCTGTCTTACTGGTCTGTGAATGAGGCTGTGAATGACGTTCCCTGTGGAGTCTGTTTTTCGGATCCTCTTGGAAGGATTGTTTTGTGTAATACCAAGATGCAGGAACTGAGCAGAATCATGACAGGTTCTTATTTGCAGGATTATGAGGTATTAAGGAAAGCAATGAGTGGGGAACTTGAATCGGAAGGTCTTTGCAGATTGAGTAAAGACAGTAATGTGTTTTATTTTCCTGATGGTTCCGTCTGGATGTTTCAGGAATATAGTCGGCAGGAGCCGGATTGTGCAGGATATCTGCAGACAGTGGCAGTTAATGTATCAGAAATTTATTACAATGGTGAAAAAATCAGGGCAAACAATGAAAAGCTGGAAATCCTGAATCATAAGCTGGAGGAAATGTACGAAAAAATCGGAGATAAAATCAGAGAGCAGGAAACGCTTGTCATGAAAATGCAGGTTCATGACAATTTTGGACGAAGCCTTCTGTCAATACGCAGAATATTGGAAAGGAAAGAAGATCCGGATAAAATGGATAAACAGTTGTCTGTATTGAAACATCTGGTTTATATTCTTACCGGTTCTGCTGTTGAGAGTATGGAAGAAGTATATAAAGATACGGTCAGACATGCAGAAGAGCTTGGAATTTCAGTTCAGATCAGTGGGAATTTTCCTTTGCATCCATCTTACAGGCTGCTGACAGACAGGGCAATCCGTGAATGTGTGACAAACTGTGCCAGACATGCCCATGGCAGTACTGTTTGGGTGAAGATAGACAAAAATGCAGATGAATATACTGTTCAGATTACCAATGATGGAGAGGTGCCTGACAAAAATGCGGAAGAAGGCGGTGGTTTATCTGCACTGAGAAAGGCAGCTGAATCAGGAAAATGCAGGATGCAGGTTTCTTTTTCCCCTGAGTTTTGTCTGATATTGAAAATGCCACTGACAGAAAGGATGGGATTCGATGGTACGGATACTGATAGTAGAAGATCAGAAGATCATGCAGAAGTATTTTGAATATATTATTATGCAGGAGCCGGAATTCCGACATGTCCAGACAGTTTCAGATGCACGTGAAGCTGTAAAAATCTGTGATTATTCGGCAATTGATCTTGTGATCATGGATGTGCAGACGTTTCATAATCATGATGGGCTCAGTGCCGGAAAAGAGATCAGGGAGAAGTATCCCTATACAAAGGTATTGATTGTTACTTCCCTGATCGATCCCAAGGTGCTGGAGAGGGCAAAGAGCGGATGTGCAGACAGTCTCTGGTATAAGGATCACGGGGAAGAGGAAATACGGAGTGTGATCCACAGAACGCTAAATAGTGAGCATGTATTTCCGGATGTGACACCGAAGGTGGAGCTTAATTGGATCACAAGTGGCGATATCAGTCCGAGACAGCTTGAGATGCTCCGCCTGTATATCCGTGGAATGTCATATTCAGAAATTGCGCGGGAAATGAAATGCTCTACCTCCGGGGTGAGATGGAATTTTCAGGAAATGATCGCCAGGGCAGGATACAGCTGTAAAGAAGATTTGATAGCGGCTGCACTGGAAAGTAAACTGATCGTAACTACGTTAAAATAGCAAGCTGATAAACTGCGAAGTTATTCTGTTATGAGCAGAAAGCGAAGCGGAGTGCAAATATCCGCTTGATAAGAAGGGAGATGAGAGTATGAAAAAATATTCGGTTGCTGTATGTGTTTGTGCGGTACTGTTTTCTGTTGGTATCCATGGCGGAGGTATGAGAGAAGTATTTGCCAGAGCACCTGGGCAGATGAGAATCTGGCAATTCTGCAGGACATTATCAGGGAAAATGAATGTCAGGCCGGAATGGCATTTCTGGGATATACCTATGAAGGTGCAGAGGCAGCAGAGATACTTGAATATACCAGACAGGGAGAAGTGGCAGCTGCGTATCCTTTTTTACAGGATGGAACAGTGGTTGATGCAGGGGGATATGAAATTTATGCCATTGTCCCGGGGGATGATTGCAGGGTCAGCGTTTATCCGGCTCAGCCTACGGAAGAAGGGGAATATCTGGACGATCTGAATGCCCCATACTATACGGGGCAGGAGAATGAAATCATTATCCTGCGCTGCAATGTGAGTGAGATTCATTCCAATGTGATGGTTTCTGTACAGAAGCAGAATATGAGTGTGCAATACCATCCGATGGTGTCGTTAAAGGATGGACATCTTGCAGCAGAAACCCACTGCTATGATTTCTCCATATATTATAATTGGGATGAGTGTGATCCCGGGTATGATTCGGAACTGGATATCAGGATTGCCAGAGAACAGCTTTCAGAAACAGATGAAGTCAGCTATTACCTTGGTCTTGGGATGGCTCTGTGGTATACAGGTACTGAGGAGTACATTGAAGAAAGAAATTGTCCGGTATTTGTTCTGGGAACGGATCACGAGGATCATTTTACAAAAGAACATTATTATGCAGTAGGAGACAATGTGGTTTATTATTATGATCCGTCAGGTGATGCATGGATTCTGCTGGGGGCAGGCTGACAGAAGCTTCACCAATATATTATAGAATTTTGATTAATCAGAGAAAGAGGAAACAGACATGAATGATTTTTTGACAGAAAAAAAATAAAAAAGCAGGGGTGTTGGGGAAACTGAAGTGGGTTCTTTGTGGCTTCTGCATACTTTTATCCCTGGGAGCCATTGGTGCATCGGAGAAGTATATTGGTGAAGGACGCTGGGGAATGGCAGCAACAGAGATTCTGCTCTGTCTGTTATTTTTATATCCGACTTTCAGGGAAGTTCAGAAAGCATTACGGAAGAAAAAAGCCAGGGAAATTGCCTGCTGGTTTGAATCTTATGCCCAGAATACGGTCTCATTTGAAAAACTTGAACAGGAGCTGGGAAAAGGTGCAGTAAAAAATCTGGAAAAATTTATTGCCAGGGGATATATCCGGAATATCCAGATAGACAGAGAAGGAAATTATATTATGATTACTGCACCAAACAGACGTGTAAATGAAAAGATTTATATTACAGTTACCTGTGCCAGCTGCGGTGCAAAAAATCAGGTAATAAAAGGACGTCTGAGCAATTGTGAATATTGCGGACAGCGCCTTAACTCATGATAAAAGCTCTATGAGTGAGAGGAGGAAAATGGTTATGTAACTAAAGGAAGGATTCAGAAAGGAGAAAGCTATGAAAAGTTTAAAAAGAGTGATGCTTCCGATTGTATTTTTGTGTGTTTGTCTTTTGTGTGCATGTGGTGAGAAAAAGCCTGAAGAAGCAGCGCCCACAGCAACTCCTGCACCTACGGCAACACCCACACCGCTGCCGGAGTATAAAGAATATGATTATGTGGAGGGGAAATTTACGGTTACTCTTCCCTATGAAGCAGAAGAACCGACAGAAAAAGAGAGCTATCTGGAATTTACAGATCCAGATGGGAAATGGACAATGACACTTGCTCCCATAACAGCGGGACAGCTTTCTAATCGCATTACGGAGCTTGAATATGCACAGAATGCCCGTGAAGGAGGCGCAAAGCAGGTAAAAACAGAAGAAACCACCATCAGCGGTATGAATGCAATTGTATTCAGCTCTAATCTGGATGAAGCTAAAAACGGACCGGATCAGACAGCAGTATATCTGGGAAGCGGAGAATATGCTGCAATTCTGAAATATGAGGATCATTATGTAGGAAACTGGGATGGTCTGAAGATTGAAGTAAAAACAACAGAGCGTTTTGATGATATCTATACTGTGATGGAAGATAAGCTGATACAGACTGTGATGAAGGGAATAAAATTCCAGGAAGGAATTGAGTATGAAGAGGTGACTGCCAAAGGAATTTCCGTGAAACTGCCAATCCGGTGGCAGGGCAGAGAATATGCAGAGTTCTCTGTGAATGGAAAGATTCATTGCGCTTATGAGGGTAACCTGAATATTCAGATCGTCCACTTCCCGGATGCAAAGAAAAATGCAGAAAGAAAGGCAGACGGAGAAATAAAAGAAACAGATGTGGGAGAAAGCCATTACTATGTGGCATGCCGCAGGGAGGAAGGAGACATTACTCTTTACAGAGATCTGACAGATCAGTATATTTTAAGCATACTGGTGAGCATTCCTGATTGTCTGGAAGAAGAACTCTGGAAATTCCTGGACAGGGAAGAGATGAAAACATTGCTGGAAAGTCTGGAGATTGACCTGGAACAGCTTGAGGAGGAACAGCAGGATAATGGCGGCTATGAGAAAAATGGCTATGAGGAGCTGAGTGGTTATACAGGAGAAGGAACGGAGCTTGTTCTGCCTTCCAGCATTGAAGACACGGTAATGAATGGTGTTGCTAGACTGGCATTTAAGGATAATACAAAGATTACTTCTGTTGAAGTTCCGGAAGGAATGCGCTATATTGACGTTTCAGCATTTGAGGGCTGCACCGGTCTGAAAAAAATAACACTTCCGGATTCTCTGACCTGGATTGGAGGCTATGCTTTTTCAGGCTGTACCAGTCTGGAAACTGTGGTTTTCGGTAATCAGGCAGTAGAAATTGACGGATCTGCATTCAGAGATTGTGTAGCCTTGAGAGATGTGGAACTGCCTGCCAGTGAAAATTATCTTTGGGATTCCGCTTTCAGTGGGGCAGGAGCCGGGGGATACATACATATAGGAGATGGTTCAACAGTAAACGGCTGTTGCTTCATGGACACTGGATTTGAGGAAGCTGTCTTTGGAAAGGAATGTATTTTCGAAGGATTCGGAACATTCTCCGGATCAAAAATCAAAAAGATCACATTGGGTGAAGGGATAACGGAATTACCGTCAGCATTTGCTTCCTTCTGTGATAATCTGGAGCAGGTAGATATGCCGGAAAGTCTGATGAAAATACCGGATGACTGTTTTTCGGCAAGTCCAAAGATGGAAAAAGAACAGTAGATTTATCAGATGTGCTCAATCAAAAATAGCGGCAGTGTTGCCGCTATTTTTATGTGTGCGCCTAGCGGCGCACGTTTCTAACGGGTTAAAGTCCCGAATCCGCCCGGTAGTGGGAAGGATATAGCCGAAGGCAAGGGTGTCCATCGTGAGATGGAATCTGAAGAAAGCTGGATGTGAGGAACATACTAACTCACGGGCAAATCTCTGGTCTGACGAACAGAAATCTCATATGAGGTCATGCATGAGGGTAAGATTGCAGATCAAATTGAAGCCCAATAACTACACGGAATGGAATGTAGAATATTTATTGAAAAACCAATGTGCTTTAATTCATTTATAAAACTGATATTTAATAATTTTTATCCTGATTGCAAGATTTATTTGGACCCCAATGATTATATATCTTTTGAGGTTGATGATAATTACGAATATGTAGAAGGTTTGACTAAATTGTGTGTTAAGAAAAAAAGAAGATAGCCAGTTTTAATAAAGTGGAATCAATATAGAATATATACAAAATAACGTCAGAAAATCATTGGTTAGAGAATATACATATTTAACTCAAGCAGAGGTGGCAGAGAGAGCAGGAATTTCGAGAACAAATATATCAAGATTCGAAAGTGGGGAATATAATCCAACATTAGAGATGTTGGTAAAATTAGCAACAGCGATGGATTTGGATATTTTAGTTACATTAAAACCTAAAAATAATAATGATACAGAGTGTGACAATGACGTAACATCCTCTCCACCTACTTTGTGACAATTATATAACGTCCTCTATACAGAAATATGCGGTTTTAAGCCATTTTCGTGGCAAAAAAAGCCGCATATTTTTTGTATCAATGACTTGACATCCTCGGGACGGTTGTGTCTGGCAGAGAGTATCCCATACGGCATATCCTGAACATATAGAAACGGACAGGATTTTCAGATACGAGCCTTATGATCCTGACATTGATATGAAGATGAATTCAGTTACTGTCAGAGATGCTAGTGCAAATGGCGAAGCATTCACGCATAATGTAGATAAACAAAAACACAAATATAAAAAGAAGGAGGATTGGGTATGGGATTATTTGATAAGAAGATCTGTGATATCTGTGGAGAGAAAATAGGTTTATTGGGAAACAGAAAACTGGATGACGGGAATCTGTGTAAGGATTGTGCAAAAAAATTGTCACCATGTTTGAAGACCGGCGGCACAGTACGGTAGAGGATATAAAACGTCAACTGGAATATCGTGAAAAAAACAAAAAAGCCGTAATGGACTTTTGTATAACACGTCAGATCAATACCAGAAATTTCAATGTTTTTATTGATGACAATAAGGGGAATTTTACTGTTGCACGGAAGCTGGATGTCAATGAAAATCCGGACATAGTTCCTTTATCCGCTGTTGTGCAGTGCAGAGTTGATGTAGAGCGACAGCAGAACGAGGAAACATGTACAACAAAGGATGGAGAAACCGTAAGCTATCAGCCACCGGTATATAAATATGAATTTGATTATACTATGCGTATTAAGGTAAAAACCCCATGGTTTGATGATATGGATTTTCGTCTGAATACTTTTTCCATAAGCAGCGATAACAGAGGTGAATTGATGGAAGTGGAGCAGACGGGTCATCAGATCATAGCTGCCCTGACACCAAATGCGGCTGGAATGCAGCAACCCGGAATGAACATGAACAGCGGAATGCAGCAGTCCGGAATGTATATGAACAATGGAATGCAGCAACCCTGGATGAACATGAACAGCGGAATACAGCAACTCGGGATGCAGATGAACAACAGAATGCAGCAGCCCGGTAGTTTATGGAAATGCCAGTGCGGTGCAGAGAATACCGGAAGATTCTGCGAATACTGTGGCCAGCCAAGACCATTTTGAGTGATGATAGACAGAGTGGACAGAATTGTTCACTCTGTTTGTGATAACAGGGATTGAGAATGGAGGATTTCTCTGAAAACTATATAATAAAATAGAGCTTTATAGTATACTTATCACAGAGGTATTAATGAGAGAGGAATTTTCATGACATACAATAAAAAAAGAACACTGTCGTATGGAGGAATCCTGATAAGTGTATTTCTGGCATATTTCTGCAGGCTGGCAAGACCGGAAAATGTTTTTATGAGAAATCTGGCAGATCAGTGTCGTAACTGTATTTATCTGGGAATGTATTGTGCCTGGGTGATTTATCTGGAAAAGCATGTAGTGCATAGAAAAACGCGCAGATGTCTGACTGCAATTGGCTGTCTGATGGTATTCTGGTTTTTTGTGCGGACAGTAAAATTTCATATTCTTTATGATCCGCTTGGAGAACATATCTGCTGGTATCTGTATTATATCCCGATGATCCTGATCCCGGTCCTTGGACTGGCAGCAGCGATGTTTCTAGGGGAAAAGGATGGAGAGAAAACAGTCAGAAAAATTATTGCTCCGCTTGCTTTTTCGGTGGTTTTGATCATCAGTGTTTTTACAAATGATCTGCATCAGCTGGTGTTTCGGTTTTCCGGGCGGCCGCCGCTTTCGGATAGAGATTACAGCTATGGTATTCTTTTTATAGTGATTCAGGGATGGATCATATTTTGCCTGATATGGATGGAAATTATGCTGATCAGAAAAAGCAGGATTCCGGGAAAAAAGCAATTTTGGCTGCCGATAATTCCGGGAATATTGCTTCTGGGATGGAATATCGGAAATTTACTCCGTCTGCCTCTGATCAAAACAATTGCCGGGGATATGACAGCGGTATGCTGCCTTTTGATGGCGGCAATTTACCAGGGATGTATATTATGCGGCCTGATACAGACGAACAATCGATATTTTGAATTATTCCAGACCTCCGGAGGACTGGATGCAGAGATTACGGATGATTCCTTTCAGCGTTATTATCATTCTGGTGATTTTCCTGAGCTGTCACCGGAACTGCGTAAAATTGTAATAAACAGATCAGCTGTACAGGAACAGGGAATCCGGATCAACCATATTTCTATAAGAGGAGGACATTTGTTCTGGTCAGAAGATATTTCGATGCTTCTGGATCAGTATCAGGATATCCGGGAACAGCAGGAGGAGCTGACTGCCAGAAATCGTTTGCTGCAGAAAACCTATCAGAAAGAAGCTGAGCGGAGAAAAACAGAAGAACAGAACCGACTGCTGAACATGATACAGAATCAGACAGCCGGGCAGCTGGAATTGCTGTCACAGCTGATGGATGAGCTGGAAAGAACGGAGTCAAGGGAACACTATGACCGGATCCTGGGAAAAATCGTGGTTGTTGGTACATATTTAAAGAGAAGAAAAAATCTGGTATTGACACAATATGCATCAGACGGAAATCAGCTTACAATGGAGGATCTCAGACAGAGTCTTGCGGAATCCTGTGACAGCTTAAAATTGTGTAAGATCCGGGCGGCTTATTACGTCGAAAATGGTGAAGTACAGCTGAATGCAGATGATATACTAAAATGCTATGACACCTTTGAATGGCTTGTGGAACGATTATTTGATGCAATGCAGTCTGTTTTTTACCGTGTGTCGCAGATTGATGATGCGCTGCGGATCTCGGTTCATATTGTAACAGAAGCAGATTTGTGGGGATTAATGTCAGAAAGACCGGAATTAAATGTGCAGCAGGAAGATGAAAACGAATGGTTTATCGGATGTATCGTATTCAGAAAGAGAGGCGGAAGATGACTGATTTTGCGGAATGCAGTATGGCAATGCAGGATTTTCTGATGATCCTTCTTGAAACCTGCCTGATTCTGGAATTGATTCTTCTGTTGATAAGGATAACCTGTTTTTATAGGAAAAAGAAAATTATAACAGCAGTGACTGTTTTTGCAGTTTCCTTTATGCTTATGGCTTTCTGATGAATGATCACAGATATTGCCAGGGGGAAAGCGCATATCAGCCAATGCTCCGGGGGTGTCCGGTCAGTGTTTTGATGGCAGCAATGGTGGTATTGTTGCTTTATCTTTGCCGGGCAATCTGGAGAGAGAGACGCAGATATCATCATTCTCTGTCTTACTGGTCTGTGAATGAAGCTGTTGATGATGTTCCCTGTGGGGTGTGCTTTTCGGATCCTCTCGGAAGGATCGTTTTATGCAACACCAAGATGCAGGAACTGAGCAGGATAATGACAGGATCTATCTGCAGGATTATGAGGCATTGCGGAAAGTAATAAATGGAGTAGCCGAAGCAGAGAGACTTCGCAGATTAAGCAGCGACAGTAATGTATTTTATTTTCCGGATGATTCCGTCTGGATGTTTCAGGAATATCGTCTGCAGGAGCCGGATTGTGCAGGATATCTGCAGACAGTGGCAGTTAATGTATCAGAAATTTATTACAAATGGTGAAAAGATCAGAGCAAATAATGAAAAAGCTGGAAATCCTGAATCATAAGCTGGAGGAAATGTATGAAAAAATCGGAGATAAAATAAGAGAGCAGGAGACCCTTGCATGAAAATGCAGTTCATGACAATTTTGGCCGAAGCTTCTGTCAATACGCAGGATATTGGAAAGAAAGAAAATCAGGATAAAATGGATAAACAGTTATCTGCACTAAAGCATCTGGTCTATATTCTTACAGATTCTTCTGTTGAGAATATGGAAGAATTATGCGCGGATACGATCAGGCATGCAGAAGAGCTTGGGATTTATGTTCAGATCAGCGGGAATTTCCCTCAGCATCCCTCCTACAGGCTGCTGACAGACAGAGCGATCCGTGAATGTGTGACAAATTGTGCCAGACATGCCCATGGAAGTACAGTTCTGGTGAAGATAGAAAAAGGTGCAAATGAATACAGCATCCGGATAACGAATGATGGAGATGCACCTGAAAAAAATGCAGAAGAAGGTGGTGGTCTGTCTGCACTGAGAAAAGCTGCGGAGTCAGAGAAATGTATTATGCAGGTTTCTTTTCACCGGAGTTTTGTCTGGTGTTGAAAATGCCACTGACAGAAGGATGGGAGTCTATGGTACGGATACTGATAGTAGAAGATCAGAGGATCATGCAGAAGTATTTTGAAAGTATTATTATGCGGGAACCGGGATTCCGACATGTCCAGACAGTTCCGGATGCCTGTGAAGCTGTAAAAATCTGCTCTTACTCGGCAATTGATCTTGTGCTTATGGATGTGCAGACATTTCATAATCATGATGGGCTGAGTGCCGGAAAGATCATCAGGGAAAAATATCCATATACAAAAGTATTGGTTGTTACTTCGCTGATCGATCCCAAGGTGCTGGAAAGAGCAAAGAGCGGATGTGCAGACAGTCTATGGTATAAGGATCACGGTGAAGAGGAAATACGGAGTGTGATCTGCAGAACGTTAAATGGGGAGCATGTATTTCCGGATGTGGCACCGGAGGTGGAACTTAACTGGATCACAAGCGGTGATATCAGTCCCAGACAGCTGGAGATGCTGCGTCTGTATATTCATGGGATGTCATATTCCGAGATTGCAAGGAAAATGGACTGTTCTGCTTCCGGGGTGAGATGGAATTTTCAGGAAATGATCGCCAAGGCGGGATACAGCTGCAAAGAGGATCTGATAGCAGCTGCACTGGAAAGTAAACTGATCGTAACCACGCTGAAATAGAAGATCCACAGAATGCAGAAACATATTCGGACAGAGGGAGTTTGGCGTGAGCTGACGGAGCATTCACAAATATATCATAAGATTTTGAATAATAGGAAAGAGGAAACAGACATGAGCGATTTCTTGACAGAAAAAAATAAAAAAACAGGAATACTTGGG
>ENA-OPZM01000321-OPZM01000321.1-human-gut-metagenome-genome-assembly--contig:-NODE-321-length-21208-cov-1.697405_pt1 | contig 21208 bp, 29 predicted proteins | sample MGYA00242478_ERZ504493 | MGnify/ENA primary metagenome ERZ504493 (study PRJEB26092, sample SAMD00036227) | human gut metagenome | host: Homo sapiens | study: EMG produced TPA metagenomics assembly of... | reverse complement strand
TCATACCGCTCGGAAAGCTCCACAGCCTCCAGCAGTTTCTGGCGGTTTACGTAGTCGAGGGGCAGATTCATGCAGATCTGGTCCACCAGCTTTCCAACTTCTTCGGTTCCGAGGATCTGCCTGCCAGTTCCTTGCTGACTTCTGCGTCTGCTCGCAGTAGACGGCAAACAGCTCTTTTAAGTTGCGCAGCATTGCCTCCTGCTCGATATCGGAAAACTGCATTTCGTCCGAGCCGGTAAACAGCGCCACCTCGGCGCGGAGATACTCGCTCTCCTCTTCCTCGAAGTTCAGCAGTTCTGCACGTCTTTCTGCTTCTACGAGAATCCGCAGAACATCTTTTGGCATTCTCACAACCTGTTTGATGACCGCAATTGTTCCAATTTTATACACATCAAGCAGACCCGGTACTTCCGTATCCGGGTCTTTCTGTGTAATCAGGAAAATTTTCTGGTCTCCCAGCATCGCCTCCTCGACCGCACGAACCGATTTAGGTCTGCTGATATCAAAATGTACAATCATATCCGGCAAAATCGTCGTTCCACGCAGCGCAATCGCCGGTAATACTTTTGTCACTTCTTCCATTTAAGTTTCCTCCTGCGTTTTTCAGGCGGTTTCCGGTCTTCCGGATCTTCTTCCCATATTCCGCCGTGGAACAGGGGCCGGTTCGCCGTGAATAATCTCCGGCTCCGCCTTCTTTTCTACAGCGTCCTTGGTGATGACGCATTCTTTTGTCGTATTGTCCGACGGGATCTCATACATCAGATCCATCATCGTATCTTCCATGATTGCGCGGAGACCTCTGGCGCCTGTTTTCCGCTCCAGGGATTTCTTTGCAATCGCTTCGAGTGCATCTTCTTTGAAGTCAAGCTGTACGCCGTCCAGCTCAAACAGCTTCTTGTACTGTTTGACCAGAGAATTCTTCGGCTCAACCAGAATCTTCATCAGGCCGTCTCATCCAGAGAATTTAACGTAACGACAATCGGCACACGTCCGACAAACTCCGGAATCAGGCCGAACTTGGTCAGATCCTGCGGCATGACCTGACGGAGCAGATCTCCGACATTCTCATCTTTTGCATGGCCGATCGGATTGTTGAATCCGATGGATTTCGTATCCTGTCTCGTCTCGATGATCTTCTCGAGTCCTTCGAATGCACCGCCGCAGATAAAGAGGATATTCGTCGTATCAATCTGAATAAACTCCTGATGCGGATGCTTTCTTCCGCCCTGCGGCGGAACGGAAGCTACAGTTCCCTCCAGGATTTTCAGCAGTGCCTGCTGTACACCCTCGCCGGAAACATCTCGTGTGATCGAAGCGTTTTCGGATTTTCTTGTGATTTTATCGATCTCATCGATGTAGATGATGCCGTGCTCAGCGCGCTCGATATCATAGTCTGCTGCCTGAATGAGGCGGAGCAGAATGTTTTCTACGTCCTCGCCGACATAACCTGCCTCGGTGAGCGCCGTTGCGTCTGCAATTGCAAACGGAACGTTGATCAGTTTGGCCAGTGTCTGTGCAGATACGTTTTTCCGGAACCGGTCGGTCCGAGCATCAGAATGTTACTCTTCTGCAGTTCGATGTCGGAGGATGCACCGGAAAGCACTCGTTTGTAATGGTTGTAAACAGCAACGGAGAGCACTTTTTTCGCCTCATCCTGTCCGATTACGTAGTCATCCAGAAATGCTTTGATTTCCTTTGGTTTGATCAGGTTGATCTCGTCGGTATCCTGCTCGCCGTACAGATCCTCAAATTCTTCCTGAATGATCTCCGAGCAGATTGCCACGCAGTCATCACAGATGTATGCCCCGTCCGGGCCTGCGATCAGCTTGCGTACCTGGTCTTCTGTCTTTCCGCAGAAAGAGCAGCGGATCTTGGTATCATTCCCTTTTATAGCCATCGTTTTCTTCCTTTCAACATATTACAACTAAACCTTATCGCCGGATAAGGCAAAAGGTGCCACAAAAGCCTCATTGCCGGAACTACGCTTTTGGACACCTTTCCTCTCTTATCGGTTCGTAATTACATTATCAATCAGACCGTATGCTTTTGCTTCCTCTGCGGACATATAGTTGTCACGCTCGGTATCGATCTCAATCTGTTCCAGCGGTTTTCCTGTATTTGCCGCCAGAATTTCATTTAATTTCCGTTTGGTTTTCAGAATCTGTTCTGCAACGATTTTGATCTCGGTTGCCTGACCCTGTGCACCGCCGGATGGCTGATGAATCATGATTTCAGAGTTTGGCAGAGCCATTCTCTTTCCTTTGGTACCGCCGGCAAGAAGGAATGCTCCCATGCTGGCAGCCATACCGATACAGATCGTAGATACATCACATTTGATGTACTGCATCGTATCGTAGATAGCAAGTCCTGCACTTACAGAACCTCCCGGGCTGTTGATATACATGTGGATATCTTTTCCCGGATCTTCAGACTCCAGGAACAGAAGCTGTGCAACGATCAGGTTTGCCGATACGTCAGTGACTTCCTCTCCCAGAAAAATAATACGGTCGTTCAGCAGTCTTGAATAAATATCGTAACTTCTCTCTCCCTGCTTGTCTGCTCGATGACATAAGGTACAAAACTCATTCAATTGCCTCTCTTTCCGAGGTCTTACGCCTCTTTTGCGCTGTCGGCCATGAGAGTTACTGCTTCCTGAACAGCGAGATCTTTCTTCATCTGCTCTTTCTCATATTCGCCAACGAGCTCTTTGAATTTATCCAGCTCCATTTTGTACATTTCAGCCATTTTAGCCAGCTCTTCGTCCAGCTTCTCATCGCTGATCTGGATGTTCTCTGCTTCTGCAACTTTCTCAAGTACCAGTCTGCTCTCGATTCTCTTAACAGCCTGCGGTTTCATCTGCTCTTTTAAGGAATCAACGGTAGCGCCTGTAAACTGCATGTACTGCTCCATGGACAGACCCTGGGACTGGATTCTTCTTGCGAAATCGTCAACCATGTTCTCTACCTGCGTATCGATCATAGCTCCGGAATCTCCATTGTTGCGTTCTCTACTGCTTTATCTACGACAGCGTTCTCTTTTTCTGTCTTAGCCTGCTCTTCTTTTTTCTTGGTCAGGTTGTCTTTGATTTCTTTTTTGTACTCATCCAGAGTATCGAACTCGGAAACGTCTTTTGCGAAGTCGTCATCAAGTGCCGGAAGCTCTTTTGCTTCGATTTTGTGGATGGTGCATTTGAATACTGCTGCTTTTCCAGCAAGCTCTTCTGCCTGATAATCCTCTGGGAAAGTAACGTTTACTTCCTTCTCCTCTTCCAGAGCTGCGCCAACGAGCTGCTCTTCGAATCCCGGAATGAAGGAATGGGAGCCAAGGGTCAGCGGATAATCTTTTCCAGCGCCGCCGTCGAACGGAACGCCGTCTACAGAACCTTCGAAGTCAAGTGTAACGGTATCTCCGTCTGCTGCCGGACGATCCTCTACATTGATGGTTCTTGCATTTTTCTCCTGCTCTTTTTTCAGCTCAGCTTCTACTTCTTCATCTGTAACGGTTGTGTCAGCTTTTGCTACTTCCAGACCTTTGTACTCGCCAAGGGTAACTTCCGGTTTTACTGCTACAGTTGCGGTAAAGATGAAAGCTTTGCCTTTTTCGATCTGCTCTACGTTGATCTCCGGACGGGATACGATGTCCAGTTTGCTCTCTTCTGCTGCTTTGGAATACTCTTCCGGAACAAGGCTGTTTACAGCATCCTCATAGAATACTGCCGGGCCATACATTTTTTCTACCATAGCTCTCGGAACTTTTCCTTACGGAAGCCCGGAACGCTGATGTTCTTTTTCTGTTTCTGGTAAGCTTTCTCCAGTGCTTTCTCTAATTCTTCAGCCGGAACCTCAATGGTAAGTTTGGCCATATTCTTTTCTAAATTTTCGACCTGTACACTCATTTTATCAATTTCCTCCTTGATTTATCTGAAAAAGCGGCAGAAAACCTGCACACCTCTCCATTCTACAGTCATTTATCGAGTATAGCATACTCTTTTCAAAAAACGCCAGTGATTTTTTTATATTTCTGTGGTTTTTAGGCTTTTTTTTAGCAATGAAATACGATTTTTTCCGCCATTTCTTTTGCTTTGTCCTCTCCCTGCAGAACACGGATCAGCTCCAGTGCGAAGTCAGTGGCTGCTCCCATGCCGCGGCCGGTGGTCACATTTTTGTCGGTGACTGCCGGTACATCGAGTACGTTTGCGCCTGCCAGCTTTTCTTCAAATCCCGGGAAGCAGACAGCGTTTTTATCTTTTAAGATGCCCATCACACCAAGGATGCTCGGCGCTGCGCAGATAGCTGCCAGTTTCTTTCCCTGATCGTCATAGGAACGGATCAGCGCTGCGAGCGTCTCGTTTCCGGCCAGATTTAATGTACCCGGCATTCCGCCCGGAAGTACCAGCATGTCTCCGTCATCAAACTCTCCCTCTTCGATGGTTTCATCTGCAAGAATGGTGATTTTGTGGGATCCTGTTACTTCTTTTCTTCCCATAATAGAAACGGTGCATACGTCTTCTCCGGCTCTGCGCAGCAGATCCACCGGGGTCAGTGCCTCAATCTCTTCACATCCGTCTGCCAGAAATACATAAATCTTTGCCATGGTTTTGTCCTCCTGTGTTGTATGATCAGTCTCGTGTGTTTTGTCACGTGATATTCTCTGCTTTTCTTTGTAACAAACCGCCGCTATTATACCACATTTTTCCGCAGAATGCTTGCATTTCATAAAAATTTCAGGACTTTTTTTCGCAAAAAGCCGGATTTCGCTTAACATCACGGGAAAAGCATGGTAAACTCTTGAAAAAAGCAGTGATGCAATCACGAGAAGGAGTCTCTTTTATGGAAATCGAACGCAAATACCTTCTGGATCAGCTTCCGGAAAATCTTACAAGCTATCCATGTAAAAAAATCGAGCAGGGCTATCTTTCCACCGAACCGGTTGTCCGCATCCGCCGCTCTGACGACGAATATTATCTGACCTACAAGTCAAAAGGGCTGATGGTGCGTGAAGAGTATAATCTTCCGCTCACAAAGGAATCCTACCTGCATCTGCGGGAAAAGGCAGACGGCGTTCTCATTTCAAAAACACGCTATCTGCTGCCGCTTACCGGAACGGATCTGACGATCGAGCTCGATGTCTTTGATGCGCCGTATGAAGGCTTTACCTCGCAGAGGTGGAGTTTCCGGACGAAGCATCCGCAAACGCCTTTGTTCCTCCGGTATGGTTTGGAAAGGATGTAACCTATTCTTCCGATTATCACAACAGTACGCTCAGTAAAGGAAAAAAACTATAAATTACCAGAAAATCCCGGTGCCTTTTCCACGGCTGCCGGGATTTTTCCGCTCGTTTGTTTTTTTACTCTTTTTTGTGCTTGCTTTTTGCTTGTTTTGGTTTGTTTTTTTGTGCATACATTCTTTATTTTGCTGCTTTCACATTAGCGTCATTCTGTCAAAGCGGCGGTGCTGCTCCTTCTAATCCACTCCCTTTGATTTCCGGATGCAGGCTCGTGTTGCATCAATAACAGCACTTCTCAGTTTCTCCCGCTCCAGTACGGCAACCGCTTCGATGGTGGTTCCGCCTGGCGAGCAGACCATGTCTTTTAATTCTCCCGGGTGCATTCCTGTCTCGAGAAGCATTTTGGCGCTTCCAAGGACAGACTGTGCAGCAAATTCATATGCCTGTTTTCTCGGCATTCCTTCGGCTACGGCCGCATCTGCAAGAGCCTCCAGGAAAAGAAATACGTACGCCGGCGAGCTTCCGCTGACACCTGTGACGGTATCCATCAGATACTCCGGAACAACTTCTGCGCGGCCAAAGCTTTTCAGGAGGGTTAAAACGAGCTGCAGCTCTTCCTCCGTCACGAGATCATTGGCACAGACGCCGGTCATTCCTTCTCCGACGAGTGCTGGTGTGTTTGGCATGGTGCGAATTAACTTTGTTGGTTTTCCGATTTCTGTACCCAGCCATTGTAAAGACTTACCGGGAAGAATCGATACGATAATCTTCTCGGGTGAGATGAAGTTTTTGACGAGGTTTATTATATTTTTTATTTGGTTTGGCTTTACTGCAGGAATACAAGATCGGATCCGGCTACGACCGCTTCGTTCTCCGTAGTCGCCTGGACTCCAAACTGGTTGGTCAAGCGTTCCACACTTTTCTCCGTGCGGACCGATACCAGAATGTCATCTGCAGATACAACTCCTTTTGAATCATTCCGCCAATCATGGCACTCGCCATGTTGCCGCCGCCGATAAAACCTACTTTCATGTCTGTTCGCCTCCGTATGCCTGTGTTGTAAAAAATATATGCGACATCCATAGTATGCAACAAAATTTACTTTTTTGCAATACTTTTTCTCTATTTTTCTTCTTTTCTTTTGCAATTTTCTTTATTTTTTTCGAATGAAATGTCGCTGTTTGTCGACGAATGTCGAAAAGTGTCTTTTTCTGTCTTTTTTCGCTTTTCTATTCCGCCGGAATCAGCCTTTGGCGGCGGCCTCTTCGGCGTATTTTGTTGTCACGAGTGTCTTGTACGGTGCCTTTTTCTCCAGCTCTCCCGCCTGCTCCAGAATCTCCTGCAGAAGATCAAAACTTTCTTCCTCAAAGATCAGATTTTCTTTCCACGTATCCTGCTCATAGTAGCGGCGCACGATCGCGGTGATGGTTTCCAGCTCGGTTTCTGCAAACTGCGGCGCAATCACTTCTGCAATCTCCTCCGGTGTGTGCGTCTGCACGAAGTCCATTCCCTTCTGCAGTGCCTTCGTGAATTTTTCTACGGTTGCGCCGTGCGTTTTCAGATAACTCTGTTTGACGCTGTACGACGTATACGGCACATACCCGGATTCCGTTCCGACCGATGCCACGACATAGCCGTCGCCCTTCTGCTCGAGCAGTGTCGCGGACGGTTCAAATTCAATCGTATAATCCCCCTGCCCGCCGGAGAACGCGGCAGCTGTGGAACCAAAATCGATGCTCTGGTTAATGTTTACGTCTTTTTTATCAATCCCTTTCTGCGCCAGAACATACTCAAAGACCATTTCCGGCATACCGCCTTTTCTTCCCCCTAATACCTCTTTGTTTTTCAATTTCTCCCAGGTAAACGAATTGTCTTTCTCTCTTCCCACAACAAAGTTTCCCGCCCGCTGCGTCAGCTGCGCGAAGTTCACAACCGGGTCTGCGGTTCCCTCGAGGTACGCGTAGACGGTTGCCTCCGCCCCCATAAACCCGATATCCGCCTCGCCGGAAATCATCGCCGTCAGCACTTTATCTGCACCAAATCCTGTTATCAGCGTCAGATCAATGCCCTCGTCCGCAAAATACCCCTCCTCAATTGCCACGTACTGCGGGGCGTAAAAAATGGAGTGGGCAACCTCATTTAATGTCACCTGCTCCACTTTTTCTTTTGTCTCATCTTTTGCCCCGCATCCCGCCAGCGTCACTGCCGCCATTGCCAGTACAAGCGCACCTGTCAGCCATTTTCCTTTCATCAACAGATTCTCCTGTTTTTTCATTCTAACCTTAGAATATGATTTCCCGGTAAAAATGCGCGCAAAAAACAAAGGAGAAATGTTCGAATTTCGTTTCTCCTTCGTTTCTTATTTCTTCTCTTGTTTTTCTTTTGCCTTCTGTTCTTCTTTCGTCCGGATTTTGTCTTCGTACATTTTCAGATCTGCCTCGTGCAGCAGGTCGGAGGCGGAACGACCTTCCGCAGGAGCTTTGCAAAGTTCCAGGATCATGATGTCGCCCATCTCGTGGCCCAGCGTATCGTTGACCTTTTTCAGATCGTCTGTCACCATCCAGTTATTCTGCTCCGCGGTCCAATAGCTTCCGTCAACACATTTAGGCTTCCTTTTCCGAAATTTTCTATTTTGAAAAACAAATTGAGGATCTCCGCAAAATTTGTTATAGTAAGGGTAATTCAAATAGTTACAAAGGAGGCTATTATGATAATAAAATCAGTTGCTGTTCTGGGCGCGGAGCGGTTGGGTCTTATGTAATCTGGGGGCTTTCGGAGAAAAAGGACATCCGGCTTGGCGTTATCGCGTCCGGGGAACGGGCGAAGCGTCTGAAAAACAAAGGATGCAAAATTAACGATACGGTTTATCACCCGGAGGTATGGACACCGGAAGAGGCACACGGCGTGGATTTTCTGATCGTCTCGCTCAAATACGGCGCACTGCCGGGGGCTCTTTGACAATATTACTGCCGTTACCGGCGAGAATACTGTGATCATGAGTCTGATGAACGGCGTGGACAGTGAGGAGATCATCGCGGAAAAAGTCGGTGCGGAGCATCTGCTTCATGCTGTTATCAAAGTAGCTTCTCATAAAGAGAATGACGGCTACGTTTTCAACCCTGAGGCGACGCTCGGCATCATTTTCGGCGAAGTTTCGGCGCCGTACGACAGTGAGCGTGTGCAGGCTGTTCTGGATCTGTTCTCCGGCACAGGGCTGCATTACCGGGCAACCGATTGTATTTTAGAGGAAATATGGAGCAAATTCCGGCTGAATGTCTGCAATAACCTGCCGCAGGCTATTCTCGGTGCCGGGGTCGGCTGCTACCGCGACAGTGTACATATGAAGGCGATCAGCGACGGACTCCGCGCAGAACTGATGGCGATTGCGGAGGCAAAGGGAATTGATATCAGCAAGGCGGATGTCTCCTCGGGACGCGGAAGTGCGGTTCCGCCGACGGCGCGCTACTCGACGCTCCAGGATCTCGATGCGGGACGCCATACGGAAATTGATATGTTCTCGGGTGCGCTGATCCGCATGGGAAAAGAGCTTGGAATTCCAACGCCTTACAATGAATTTACGTACCATATAATCAAAGCACTGGAAGAGAAAAACGACGGACGGTTTGACTACAGCGGAAGCGAAGAACCGCTCTGGGCGAAATAGATACGAATAGGAGAATCTCACGATGAAAGAAATCAATGGACTGTACTCGGATGCGGTGTGATTGCAAATGAAATGGCGGTCGCACTGCAGAAAAACAGAAAGAATATTTACGCAGTCGGCAACCGGACCCATGAGAAGGCGGCTGCTTTTGCGGAGAAATATGGAATTGGAAAAGTTTACGATGATTTCCATGAGATGTTTACCGATCCGGAGGTCGATGTCATTTATATCACGACGCCGCACAACACGCATCTTGGCTTTATGAAAGAGGCGATTGCCAATGGAAAACACATTCTCGTTGAGAAATCGATTACGCTGAACAGCGACGAGCTCGACGAGGCCATAGCGCTTGCAAAAGAAAAAGGTGTCATCATCGGAGAGGCAATGACGATTTACCATATGCCGATCTACAAAGAGCTGAAAAAACTTCTCGACTCCGACCGTCTCGGCAGAGTCAATCTGATCACGATGAACTTCGGCAGTTTCAAAGAGTACAACATGAAGAACCGCTTCTTCAACCGGAATCTCGCAGGCGGCGCGATGCTTGATATCGGCGTATACGCACTCTCCTTCCTCCGCTGGTTCTTCGACTCCAAGCCGGATCAGTTTCTTTCCCAGGTAAAGCCCGCTCCGACCGGTGTGGACGAGCAGGCCGGCCTCCTTCTCACCAATCAGGAAGGACAGATGGCAAGTGTGATGCTCTCTCTCCACTCCAAACAGCCGAAACGCGGCATGGTTTCCTGTGAGAACGGATTTATCGAGATCATGGAGTATCCGCGTGCCTGGGAAGCAAAAATCACAGACGCTTCCACCGGCGAATCCGAAATCATCAAAGCCGGTGACAACGCCGATGCACTCGCCTATGAGCTCGCCGACATGGAACGCGCCATCAATGGAGATGCATCTGCCATGCACCTCGACTACACGAAGGACGTCATGGATCTGATGACCTCCTTCCGCAGAACCTGGGGCTATACGTACCCGGAGGAAGAAAAATAAGATTCGCACATCAAAAGCTACTGCCCGGCACACATCAGATGCCGGGCAGGGGCACTTCTTTTCACCTGCAATACTCTACAATTTTCTTTTTCAGTAATTCCGCATCAATCGGCTTTGCGATATGCACGTCCATGCCGGCCTCTTTTGCGGCCTGCCGGTCTTCAACAAAGGCGTTGGCGCTCATGGCGAAAATCGGAATGGAGGCGGCATCATCACGTCCATGACTTCCACGCATATTTTATACTTCATTTTACGCTGATATTATTTTCTCTTTCAACCCAAATAACATTACATTTCCAATATTTTGCATGTCTTTTTTATTTTTCTGAATTTTTTTAAAATCTTCCGTTTTTCTCTTGCACAATTGTTTTTATGCGTATATAATTGTCTGCAGAAAGCAAAGGGGAGCTCGCGTGCGAAGCGGGCTGAGAGTAGGATGCATCTCCTAGACCCTGAACCTGATTTGGGTAATGCCAACGTAGGGAGATACGATATGCACATTTTCTGCAGATATACCTCCACGTATATCTGCTTTTTTAATCTCTATGAACACATCATCAACAGGTTCTTCCAGTAACACAAGGAAATTGCTTCTGCAAAAATACTCACACAGGAGGAACAAAAAAATTATGTTAGGCACTTGTCTTGACAATGTCAGAAAAACAACCCCTCTCGTACACAACATCACAAATTACGTTACAGTAAACGATGTCGCCAATATTCTGCTGGCATGCGGCGCAAGCCCGATCATGTCCGATGAACCGGAGGATGTCGAGGATATCACCTCCATCTGCGGCGGTCTGAACATCAACATCGGAACGCTGCACAGAACGAGCATCGACGGCATGTACCGTGCCGGTGCAAAAGCAGCTTCGCTCGGCCACAAAATCTTGCTCGATCCAGTCGGCGCAGGCGCAAGCCACTTACGTACTTCGACCGCAAGTCGGACTGATGAAAAAAATCCCGTTCACCGTCATCCGCGGAAATATTTCCGAAATCAAAACACTGGCACTCGGAAGCGGAACGACAAAGGGTGTTGACGCAGACGTTGCCGATAAAGTAACAGACGAAAACCTCGACAGCGCCGTTTGCTTTTGCAAAAAACTTTGCGAAAGACCACAACTGTGTTGTCGCCATCACAGGAGCGATCGACCTCGTTGCCGATGCTGACACCTGCTACGTGATCCGCAACGGACGCGCCGAGATGGGAAGCATCACCGGAACAGGCTGCCAGCTCTCCGGCATGATGACCGCTTACCTCGTTGCCAACCCGGACGAGCCGTTAAAAGCCGCTGCTGCCGCTGTCTGCGCGATGGGACTTGCCGGCGAGATCGGCTGGAGCCATATGAAACCGGAAGACGGCAACTCCACCTACCGGAACCGCATCATCGACGCATCTACCACATGGACGGCGAGACGCTGGAGAAAGGTGCAAAGTATGAAGTGCGATAAAAAAAGGCCTGATTTTATATGCTGTGACAGACCGCAGCTGGCTGAACGGCGAGACACTGTACAGCCAGGTGGAAAAGGCTCTGCAGGGCGGCGCAACGTTTATCCAGCTCCGCGAAAAAAATCTTGACCAGGATCACTTTATGGAAGAGGCACTGGAACTGAAAAACTCTGTGCCGCATACCATGTTCCTTTCGTCATCAACGATAACGTGGAAATCGCAGCTAAGATGGATGCGGACGGCGTTCATGTCGGCCAGAGCGATATGGAGGCCGGCGATGTCCGTGCTAAGCTTGGCCCGGACAAGATCATCGGCGTTTCGGCGCAGACCGTGGAACAGGCCATTCTCGCCGAGCAGCGCGGGGCAGATTACCTCGGCGTCGGCGCGGTCTTCCACACCGGTTCCAAGGCGGATGCGGAGGATGTCAGCCACGAAACGCTGACTGCTATCTGCAATGCCGTTAAAATTCCTGTCATCGCCATCGGCGGCATCACACGCGATAACGTGACGGAGCTTTCCGGCAGCGGCATCTGCGGCATCGCCGTCATCAGTGCCATTTTTGCACAGAAAGACATTGTTTCCGCAACGAAGGATCTGAAAGAACAGACTCTGCGCATGCTGGAAAACAAATAATTTTACGTAACCATTCATCCTCACACCAGGCGGCAGACTGGGGGCACCACTTTCTTTGTCGCCTGTCCAAAAAGAAAAGTAATGCAAAGGAGTAATTCTCATGGACGCGAAAAACATGAAAACAGCATTAACAATCGCGGGAAGTGATTCCAGCGGAGGCGCCGGCATTCAGGCAGACATCAAAACCATGATCACAAACGGAGTTTACGCCATGTCGGCAATTACCGCACTCACCGCCCAGAACACCACCGGAGTTTCCGGTATTTTCGATGTAACACCGGAGTTTCTGGCCGCACAGCTTGACGCCGTCTTTACGGACATCTTCCCGGACGCCGTCAAAATCGGTATGGTATCCTCCCCGGCACTGATCGAAGTCATCTCCGAACGGCTTCGCTTCTACCAGGCCAAACACATCGTTGTGGACCCGGTCCTCGTCGCTACAAGCGGCTCCGCGCTCGCTTCGGGCGGCGTGCCTGACCTGATGAAAAAACTGCTCTTTCCTCTGGCCGAAGTCATCACACCGAATATCCCAGAGGGAGAAGTTCTCTCCGTCATCAAAATCCAGTCGGAAAGCGATATGGAACGCGCCGCAAAAGAGATCGGGGATTCCTGCGGCTGTGCCGTTCTGTTAAAGGGCGGCCACAGTATCAATGATGCCAACGATCTTTTATATCACAACGGCACATTTACCTGGTTCACCGGAAAACGCATCGACAATCCGAACACACACGGCACCGGCTGTACACTCTCCAGCGCCATCGCATCGGGGCTCGCAAAGGGGCTTTCCCTTCCGGATGCCATTTCCGCCGCAAAAGAGTATATTTCGGGCGCACTCGCGAGCATGATGGATCTCGGCCACGGCTCGGGACCGCTGAACCACGCTTACCGGATCTGATTTTGAAAATAAAGGAGAACAACAGATGGAACGCAATTACGCAACACAGATGGACGCCGCACGCCGCGGCATTGTAACACCGGAGCTGAAAAAAGTCGCAGAAAAAGAGTATATGGCCGTGGAAGACTGATGCCGCTCGTTGCCAGCGGAAAGGTTGCCATTCCGGCCAATAAGCTGCACACCTGCATCGACCGGAGTATCGGCTCGATGCTGCGCACGAAAATCAATGTAAATCTCGGTGTTTCGAAAGACTGTAAAGATTACGATGTGGAGATGCAGAAGGTACTCTCCGCGGTCAATATGGCGCAGAAGCCATCATGGACTGTCGAGCCACGCAATACGCAGCCGTTCCGACGGAAACTGACCTCCGAATGTCCGGCTATGATCGGCACCGTGCCGGTATATGACAGTGTGATCCATTACCAGAGAGACCTGGATACGCTGACCGCCAAAGATTTTATTGACGTCATCCGCCTCCATGCCGAGGACGGTGTCGATTTCGTCACCCTGCACTGCGGCATCACCAGAAAAACCATCGATCAGATCCGCAAACACAAACGGAAAATGAATATTGTTTCCCGCGGCGGCTCCCTCGTGTTCGCTTGGATGTGCATGACCGGCGAGGAGAATCCGTTCTACGAGTATTACGATGAGATTCTCGATATCTGCCGTGAATACGATGTGACCATTTCTCTCGCGACGCCTGCCGTCCTGGCTGCCTTGCCGACGCAACGGATGTCTGCCAGATTGAGGAGCTGGTGCGCCTCGGCGAACTCACCAAACGTGCCTGGGAAAAAGACGTTCAGGTTATGGTTGAGGGACCGGGCCACGTTCCGATGGATCAGATTGCGGCCAACATGAAAGTACAGCAGACCATCTGCATGGGCGCTCCGTTCTATGTCCTCGGCCCTCTTGTGACCGATATTGCACCGGGCTACGACCACATCACCGCTGCATCGGAGGCGCGATTGCGGCCATGAACGGCGCTGCTTTCCTGTGCTACGTAACGCCGGCAGAGCATCTGGCTCTTCCGAACCTGGATGATGTAAAACAGGGCATCATCGCAAGCAAAATCGCCGCACACGCTGCCGACATCGCCAAAGGTGTTCCGCATGCGCGTGATATTGACGACAAGATGGGCGATGCCCGCCGCGTGCTCGACTGGGAAGCACAGTGGGACTGCGCACTGGACCCGGAGACTGCAAAAGCCATCCGTGCTGACCGCTCGCCGGAACAGGAAGATACCTGCTCGATGTGCGGTAAATTCTGTGCCGTGCGAAGCATGAACAAAGCTTTAAACGGCGAACACATCGACATTCTTTAACATCAGTACATACCTTACGCGAAAAGGAACGGTTTTCATTACGAAGCCGTTCCTTTTCTGCATTTCCAAAATCTTTTTCTATTTCGCCCATCCTTCGGCGTAACGGACTGCTTTGTGCCATCCGTTCATCTTCTCATCGCGCTCCTCTTTCGAGAGCTCCGGCTCAAACGTACGGTCAATGGCTCCGTTCTGTTTTACTGTCTCCTGATCCGGCCAGTAGCCGACGGCGAGTCCCGCAAGATAAGCTGCTCCCATCGCGGTCGTCTCGATGCAGCATGGCCGCTCCACCGGCGCCTGGCTGATGTCCGCCTGGCACTGCATCAGGAAATTGTTGGCGCTTGCTCCGCCGTCCACACGCAGTGCAGAGAGCTTCATGCCGGAATCTGCCTCCATCGCTTTTAAGACATCATCCACCTGATACGTGATCGACTCCAGTGTTGCGCGGATCACATGGTATTTGTTGACGCCGCGGGTCAGGCCGAGAATGGTTCCTCTCGCATACTGATCCCAGTACGGTGCGCCAAGCCGGTAAACGCCGGCACGACGTAGCAGCCGTTCGTGTCGTTCACCTTCTGCGCCATGTACTCGGAATCCGCCGAGGACTCGATCAGCTTCATCTCATCGCGCAGCCACTGGATTGCGGCTCCGCCGACGAAAATGGATCCCTCGAGCGCATACGTAATCTTGTCCCCGATGCCCCATGCAATCGTGGTAACAAGACCGTGTGTCGAAGAAACCGGCTTTTCTCCCGTGTTCATCAGCAGGAAGCAGCCTGTTCCGTATGTATTTTTCGCTTCGCCCGGCGCATAGCAGGTCTGGCCGAACAGCGCCGCCTGCTGGTCTCCCGCTGCTCCCGCAATCGGAATCGGGCCGCCGAAATATGTGGATGCCGTCTCCCCGTAGACACAGCTCGACGGGCGGACTTCCGGCAGCATACAGAGCGGAATGTTCAGCTCTTTTAAGATATCCTCATCCATTTCAGGGTATGGATATTGAACAGCATTGTACGGGACGCGTTGGTGTAATCGGTGACATGTACCTTTCCCTTTGTCATCTTCCAGATCAGCCACGTCTCCACCGTTCCGAAATAGAGATCGCCTCGCTCCGCCCGCTCGCGCACGCCCGGAACTTCATCTAGAATCCATTTCAGCTTCGTGGCTGAAAAATACGCATCGATCACAAGACCTGTTTTCTCCCGGAAACGGTCAACCAGTCCGCGCTCCATCAGGGAATCGCAGTATTCCGATGTTCTGCGGCACTGCCATACAATTGCATTGTAGACCGGCTCTCCCGTCTTTTTGTCCCAGACGATCGTCGTCTCTCTCTGGTTTGTGATGCCGATTGCCGCAATATCCTCGTAGGACGCGCCCGCTTTCTGCATTGCCTCCACGGCTACACCGAGCATCGTGGACCAGATTTCATTGGCATCGTGCTCCACCCAGCCGGTTTCGGGAAACGCTGGGTAAACTCCTTCTGCGCAAGCTTACGATCTGTCCTTTCTGATCAAACAGAATACAGCGGTTGCTCGTTGTGCCGGCATCAAGTGCCATGATGTATTTTCCCACGTTTAAAAATCCTCCTGTCTCACATTTCAAGAAGAGAGCCTGACAGAATCCACTGCCACGCTCTCTTCCTTTTCTTTGTATGTATCGTATCACAGAATTCTTTTTCTGTAAATCAAATCGTGTTTTTCTGCAGCAATTTATGCCGTAATGATCTCCAGCAACGCACCGCGCAGATCATTTGAAAGTTCCATGCTCTGCAGCTCTGCAGCCAGAATTGCTACCTTTCCGTCTGCTTTGTGAAGAAGATTTGCGATCTGCTCTTTGGTGATGTAGCTGATTTCGGCGTGCAGCAGCAGATCCATCGCACGTGTCATGACATCGTTCTTTGCAATCTCCGTATCTTCCGGCAGACAGATTGTCACAGTATCCTGCGGTTTTACATCTGTTACCGCGATCGTAAGAAGTCCGTCTTTCTCTTTGACTTCTGCATCCGCTTCCACGCCGTTTACAAAGACCTTCGCCTCTTTTGCCGTACTTCCGCCGAATTCTACGCAGTACATTCTGCTTTCCGGAACGAGGCTCTGATTGCCCTCAACCGGTGCAATCGTAAATTTCCGCGCACCCCAGTCGAGCGTCATCGATGTTTTTGCACAGTCATCCTTCTCATATGCCATGGTAGTATTGTCATCCTCGTACAGGGCAAATGTATTGTCCGCGCCCGCATAAACGCGTACCGTCAGCTCATCCGGGTTGGATTCTACATCCAGCGCACTGATCTTCTCTGTCATCGGGATAATCGCACCTGCTTTCGCAAGAACCGGGATCTCCTCGAGCGTACGGTACAGATCCATACTTCTGCCACCCTCGTAAATCATTCCGTTGAAGAAATCAAACCACGTACCTTCCGGCAGCCACACCTTTGTTTTTGCACGCTTCAGCTCCGGAATGCATTTCGTTGTCACCGGTGTTACCATCAGCTCGCTTCCGAAGAAGTACTGATTCGGTGCCTGATTTTTGCCCCAGAAAACCGTCTCCGGGTAATCATAATACATCGGAACAACGATCGGTGTGTCTTCTTTCCATGCACGGTAGTTCATCGTGTACAGATACGGTACGAGTTTATGACGCAGACGAAGGAAATCATCCATTGTGCTGCGCACTTCCATACTGAAGTTCCAAGGCTCTTTTCCACTGAAGGCACTGTTAGAACTGTGCAGACGGTTGATCGGAGAAAAGACTCCGTACTGATACCATCTTGCTTCAAGCTCATCGTCACGGTAGCCGAGCATATGGCCGCCGATATCATGACTCCACCATCCGTAGCCGATGTTGGAGGCTGTGCTGGTAAAGTATGGCTGGAAATCCAGGGATTCCCAGGTGATATGGGTGTCTCCGGAAAATCCGACCGGATAGCGGTGGGAGCCCGGTCCTGCATAGCGGGAGAAGGTCATCGGACGTTTTCCGTCTCTTCCACTGTCAAGAAAATGATAGTGATTCAGCATCCACAGCGGATCAAGACCCTCGATCTTGGTACTTTGTCCCTGCTGCCAGTCAATCCACCAGAAATCGACGCCCTCTTTTTCCATCGGATGATGAACTTTGTCGAAATATACATCAACAAATTTCGGATCCGCAATGTCAAAATTGACCGGCTCTTCTTTTTTTTGCATCCACTCCCATAGCCTCTGCTACTTCCGGATAGCAGTCCTCATACGCACGAATTCCGTCTGCCGGATGGACGTTCAGTGTTGTCTTCATGCCGCGTGCATGGAGTTTTCCAAGAAAACGCTCCGGATCCGGGAAGAGTTTTTTATTCCAGCTATAGCCGGTCCAGCCGCTGCCGTATTTTGGATCCACATCGTCTACACGGTGCCAGTCCATATCGATAACAGCAACCGAGAATGGAACGTTCTCTTTGTCGAAGTCTTCCATCAGTTTCATATAAGATGCTTCACTGTAACGCCAGTAACGGCTCCACCAGTTTCCAAGTGCAAATCTCGGAAGCATCGGAGTTTTGCCGCAAAGGTGGTAGAAATCCTTTAATGCCAGGCGGAAATTCCAGCCATAGCCGAAGAAGTACAGATCCTGCACTCCTTTCTTTCTCGGGGTCACCCAACCGTCCTCTGTCATCAGAAGCGACTTCGAATCATCCAGAACAGCGGAACCAAACCAGGACATGATACCAGGTTCCAGTTCGCATGCTCCGTTGACCTGATCAAGCGTACGGGCCGTTCCTCCAAGATCCTGTGTCGGATCTCCGTAATGCCATGCCGGTACAGAACTGATGCCGACTGCCGTTGTTTTGCAGGAAAGTCCGTTTGCAGAGAATGCCTTTTTGTTGTAATTCAGCTGCAGATACTTTGTGCGCAGCTCCAGCTCATCGCCTGTGTCTTTGACGGAAAATTCCACTGCTGGAAAATCACGGTTTACGACCGTCTGGGATGCTGCATCGATAAATTCACCGTCCTCACTGTATTCCAGCCGAAGAAGATGCTCCGTCAGCACCGTGATACGATATTTATCGCCCTTTACTACATTCTTCGGATCTGCAAGCGGATGTGTCTCCATTTTCAGATATGATTTCATGTTTTGTTTTCCCCTTTCTTACTCTTACCGGTTTTTGCCGTATTTTGAGAACGGGAACCTGTGGCAAAAATCCGTTCTGCCACAGGTTCCTCTGCATTTTTTATTTGGTTTCCAGAACAACTGCCTCATACGCACGCAGTTTTCGTGTCCCTGCTGCCGCGCCGTCCTGCGGATAGTTGCTGATCAGTACCTCTGCTCCTGCAAAGGTTTCCGGAACCGTGTACTCCTGCTCCTCTTTTGTAAAATTGCACATCACGAGGAGTTTCTGATCGCCTAAGGTTCTGGTATATACATACAGTGCCTCGTCCTCCGGATCGAGCAGCTCGTACGTTCCGTAAACCATGATATCCTTCTCTTTCCGGAGATGAATCAGTTTCTTGTAATAATTGTATACAGAATCCGGATCCGCCATCTCATTTTTTGCATTGACGGTCTCGTAATCCGGTCCGACTTTGATCCACGGGGTTCCTGTGGTAAATCCTGCCGAAGCGGTATCATCCCACTGCATCGGAGTTCTTGCATTGTCTCTTCCGCGCAGGTTCAGGTAGCGCATCATATCGTCCGGCGCTACTTTTCCGGCTCCGGTCAGCTCGTGAAACGCGTTGATGCTCTCAATATCGCGGAATTCGGACAGATCGTGGAACGGAACGTTCTTCATGCCGAGCTCATCGCCCTGGTATACGTACGGGGTACCCTGCATCATATGAAGGCAGGTTGCCAGCATTTTGGCACTGACTACGCGATATTCCGGTGAATCATCGCCGAAACGGGACAGGCAGCGCGGCTGGTCGTGGTTTCCAAGGAAGAGGCTGTTCCATGCCTTGCCCTCAAGCTCCGTCTGCCATGCTGTCATGACGCGTTTGAAATCTTTGAGCGGTACGCGTTTGTCCGTCCATTTGCCGTATTTTCCGCTTGCCAGCTCAACCAGCTCGAACTGGAATACCATGCTGAGCTCTTTGCCGTCTGCGGATGCATATTTTTCTGCCTCCTCGATCGTGACACCGGCACACTCACCGACCGTCATCAGATCATATTTGGAAAGGACTTCCTTGTTCATCTCCTGCAGATACTCATGAACATGCGGTCCGTTTACGCAGCCGGAGTCACCGTAGAGTCCGCCTTCCGGAATCTTTCCATCCGGCAGTCCTTCCGGTTTGGAGATCATGCTGATGACATCCATACGGAAGCCGTCGATGCCTTTCTCGCACCACCAGTTCATCATATCGAAAACTTCTTTTCTTACGGTCGGGTTTTCCCAGTTCAGGTCAGGCTGCTTCGTGGAAAACAGATGCAGGTAATACATCTCGGTCTGCGGATCGTATTTCCATGCGGAGCCGGAGAAGCAGCTTCCCCAGTTGTTTGGCTCTTTTCCCTCTTTTGCATCACGCCAGATGTAATAGTCGCGGTACGGGTTTTCTTTCGATTTGCGGCTCTCCACGAACCATTTGTGTTCGTCTGAGGTATGATTGACAACAAGGTCCATGACCAGCTTGATGCCTCTTTTATGCATCTCCGAAAGCATGCGGTCAAAATCCTCCATTGTTCCGAACTCCTGCATGATTGCCCGGTAATCGCTGATATCGTATCCATTGTCATCGTTTGGTGACTGGTACACCGGTGACAGCCAGATAACATCCACGCCAAGATCCTTCAGATAATCCAGACGGGATGTGATACCATTTAAATCGCCGATACCGTCTCCGTTGCTGTCCATGAAGCTGCGCGGATAAATCTGATACACTACGGCTTCTTTCCACCATTTTTTGTCCATTTTTTTACCTCCTTTATTTCATCCCCAGAACGTGTCTGGTTCTTTGATTCTGTCGTTTGCAAGCACAGTTTACCATACTTCACGGTGATTTTTCAATAGTTTTGCGCAAAACCAGCAGTTTCTACAAGAGTTTTTCTGTAAATTTGGTAACTATTTACTTCATCAGATCTCTTACCGACTCCCTCTCCACCAGCGTTGTCGGCAATGGCGGAATATCTTTTTGTACCGGCTCATCCTGGATCAGGTGCATCAGGACCTCTACGGCACGGCGTGCTTTTCCATCCACCATCTGATGCACGGTAGTCAGCTTCGGCCGCGCAAGTGTCGCATAAGTAACATCATCAAAGCCCGCAATTGAAATTTCCTCCGGAACCTTTATTCCCCTGTTCTGCAGAAAGTTGGATGCTTCAAGTGCATAGTAATCCGATGAAAAAAAGAGCGCTGTCTGTTTTTTGAAGAGCGGAAGCATCTCCTCATATGCCTTCTCCCTCTGCTCCGGATCCCATGGTATCACAATATGGCGACTCTCGAAGTCCTCAATTCCCGCCTCCTCCATCGCCTGACGCACACCGAGCCACCGATAGTGGTCAACACCGAGATCGCAGTCAGATAGAAAGAGAAATTTTTTTATGCCCCTTTCCAATCAGGTACTGGCTCATCTGGTACGCACCGCCGCGGTCATCCATCGTAATGGAGCGGACGCCAAGTTCCGGCGGGAGATACTGATCAATGGTTACCAGTGGTTTCCCGAGACGTTCCGAAAGCTCTGCTATCTCCTTTTCACTCAGGGCCATCGCAATCATGCCGTCAAAATTCCAGCCGAGCGCCTGCTGCATAAGATCGTCCTTCTCATGGCGCGCAACCAGCATCATATAGTAGCCGTGTTCCCGGATCTGATACTCCAGGTTTCCAAGCATTGCCGACACAAAGGGATCCTCAAAGGAAGAAGCATTTCCTTTCTTCATGAAACCAAGCGCCACACCAATGAGACCGGAGCTGTTGTTCGCCAGTATACGCGCGCTGATACTCGGCACGTACTCCATCTCCTTTAAAATCCGGTTGATTTTCTCGACCGTTGCCTTCGAGACGCGCCCTGTCTTTCCGTGTATTACATTCGAAACCGTCGTCGGACTGACTCCTGCGCGGTCTGCAATA
>ENA-OPZM01000320-OPZM01000320.1-human-gut-metagenome-genome-assembly--contig:-NODE-320-length-21208-cov-4.716617_pt1 | contig 21208 bp, 19 predicted proteins | sample MGYA00242478_ERZ504493 | MGnify/ENA primary metagenome ERZ504493 (study PRJEB26092, sample SAMD00036227) | human gut metagenome | host: Homo sapiens | study: EMG produced TPA metagenomics assembly of... | reverse complement strand
CGAACCCCTGACTACTGCTTAGAAGGCAGTTGCTCTATCCAGCTGAGCTATTGGCGCATTAGTTGCTGACCTCAGTCAGCCTTTATATTATACCCATATACGGCATATTTGTCAACACTTTTTTGAATTTTTTTCATATTTAATTTTTAAAAAGTTTTTTTCGAACAAAATCCGCCAAATTACGGCTTTCCGTATTTCTGAGCAAGTGCAAGATTCCTATAATCGGGTTCAGACGAAACCTCTCTTATAGCTTTACAAACTTAGGAAGTTGATACCGCTGATCTTCACTAAGCAATTCAATTTCTATTGTTGCCCTGTCATTCCAGAACGGATAAACATCAAGTTCGTAGTATGTGTTGTTATCAACAATGCAATATCTGTCTTTACTGATGACGCCTGTAACATACTGCCTTTGAGCAAGGTACGAGTCATATTGTTCTTTTGAAATATAATTTTCAATTTCAATCCGCTTAATATCCGATATTTTGATTTTTACAGTTTTGATATATACAGCCTTGTCACCCTCTCCCCTTTTGCGGATTCTGAAATATCCTTCCTCGGGAGTAGTGAGGTATGCCTGTGTAATAGGAATTCTGCGACAGGTTTTTATGCTGTTCAAAAATTCAATATCAGGATATTCAATCAAAAATTTTCTTTCAATTTCAAGTGGTTTCGGAATTCCGAGAAATGCGACAACCTCCTTGAGAAGTCTTTTCAGCTTAGTATCAAAGTCGGTCGAATTATCAATAATTCTCAGATGCGGTGTGCCTGTCCACACAGCCATAACATCTGTGTCAACTTCTCTTGCTTTTTCAAGACTTTCTTCTCTGCGAAAAATATTGGTTTCTTTTCCGTAATACTCTTCTGCACCGTCTGCGGAAGTCACAAGATGAAATACTGCGTCATAAGAATTTCGTATTACATCTTCATTCAAATTGTGGATACCTGCATACTTTGCAAACTCATCTTCCGTAACATATGCTCTGCTGTCAAGCAATCCTCTGTCAAAAAGCAAAACTGCCTTTTCACAATCCATATTTTTGGCAATTTGCGTTTTTTCATTCTCCTCAGCAAGCTGAATTTCAAACAGTTCTCTGTGAAATTCATAAGAGCCTACATTTTCGGGGGTTTTGCCCTCACTAAACAATCTGCTTGCAACCTCACCGATTGTAATTGTAGGAATATTAAGCTTTTTAAGCTCTTCGCTGATATATTTTAATGCGGAAGTCTTGCCACCGCAAGGTCCTCCCGTCAATACTATTTTTACAACTTCAGCCATAAAATCACCCATGTAACTTATTAAATTAAGTATATATCCCAACAGCAATTTTTTTATTCTGTAGAAGAACATTGTTGTTTGTTTTGCCCTTTAAAAGATAATATCGGCAAAATGAAAGTTTCTTATGCAGTAAAATTCATATTATACATTAAAAAGCGTATAAATTATCATAAAAACGGTGAAATATGCTGTTATAACATTGACAAGTTGCGTGTTAAAGTGCTAAAATATGTGTATGACCAATGAGGTTTTTCTTATATTGAAAGGAAGTATTTATGATGGAAAAGCAGAATATTGACTGGGCAAACATTGGCTTCGGTTATATGCCCATCGGTGAAAGATTTGTAGCTAATTATAAAGACGGTAAGTGGGACAACGGCAGTATGACAGCCGACACCACAATTACTATCAGCGAATGTGCAGGCGTTTTGCAGTATGCTCAGACTTGCTTTGAGGGTATGAAAGCGTACACTACCTGTGACGGCAGAATTGTTGTGTTCAGACCTGACCTTAACGGACAGAGAATGGAGGACAGCTGTAAGCGTCTTGAGATGCCTGTATTTCCAAAAGAAAAGTTTGTTGAGGCTGTTTGCAATGTTGTTAAGGCAAATGCAGATTATGTTCCTCCGTACGGCACAGGCGCAACACTTTATATTCGCCCGTATATGTTCGGCAGCGGTCCTGTAATCGGTGTTAAGCCGTCGGCAGAATATCAGTTCAGAGTATTTACTACTCCTGTAGGTCCTTACTTCAAGGGCGGTGCAAAGCCTATTACAATTAAGGTTTCAGACTTTGACAGAGCTGCTCCTCACGGCACAGGTCACATCAAGGCAGGACTTAACTATGCAATGAGCCTTCACGCTATTGTTACCGCTCATGCAGAAGGTTTTGACGAAAATATGTATCTTGACGCCGCTACAAGAACTAAGGTTGAAGAAACAGGCGGTGCTAACTTTATTTTTGTAACAAAGGACAACAAGGTTGTTACTCCAAAGTCTAACAGCATTCTTCCCTCAATTACCCGCCGTTCACTTATGTATGTTGCTGAGCATTATCTTGGTCTTGAGGTTGAAGAAAGAGAAGTTTACTTTGATGAAGTTAAGGACTTTGCAGAATGCGGTCTTTGCGGTACAGCTGCCGTAATCTCACCTGTCGGCAAAATTAACGACCACGGCAAGGAAATTTGTTTCCCGAGCGGTATGGATGAAATGGGTCCGATTACAAAGAAGCTTTACGATACACTTACAGGTATTCAGATGGCAGAATCGAAGCTCCCGAAGGCTGGATTAAGGAAATCAAGTAATCAATTTTATACATATAACAAGACGGTCTGCGAGAACAGACCGTCTTTTATTTGCAGTATTTAATTATATTGTTGTAGGCAACATCCACGGCACACTCATCTGTATTACAATGCAACACATAAAATTTTGTATGCCGAATAAGATTATCGAGATTTGAGAGCAAAGACATTCCATCTGACTTATTCACAAATTTGACAGTCGATTTGTAGAGCCTTTGTACAATCTCATTTGTGTCGGGAATTGTAACAAAATTATCGTCTGAGCGTTCTATGAATATTATAGCGCCTACGGGAACGGTTTCGTTATTAGCAATTCCGCTTCCGCCGTCAAACGGAGTTCCGCAGCATAGCGGGACTTCGTTTTTAATTTTCACAACAGGCTTATCGTCATTGAGAATATGAGCTTTTGAGCCGAATCTTTTCAGCCACATCTTTGTATGAGTAGATTTGCCGACACCTGAATCGGCGGAAAATAAATACGCTTTTCCGTCAAAAACAAGTGCTGAGGAATGCACAAGCATAGCGCCACGGTGAATTATTTTGCGGTTAAAAATTGACGCCGTTGCAAATTCTTCGGCTTCATCAATGGTTGAACCTTCAACCATACGGCTCAACAGGGAATTTAAGTATGAGTCTGACGGTATGGCAGAAAAATCTGCACTTCTCTCCCCTTCATACAAAAACGGTTCGCACAATTTTTTTAAGTAATCAAATTTTGGTTCAATTTCAACGATAAAATCAGCTATTAAGTATTTTGGCAAAGCGTCCTCCGAAATAAAACAGACTCACAAAAAGTGAGCCTGTTTTTTTATTGGTTAGTTTAAATGAACGATAAACTTCTGAATTTCCGTTGCGTCAACTACCGTGATGTCACCGTCGTTGTTATAATCGGCAAGATGTTTTTGTTCTGCCGAAAGTTCAACAATACCGACAACATACTTCTGGATAAGAGTTGCATCTAAAATATCAATCCTGCCATCCATATTAACATCACCGACATCATAAGCAGAAATGCCCTTAAACGAAATATTGTTAGCCTTTGCATATTCCTCGGCATAAGAACCGTAACTGCCCTTGATTGTTACATTCGGAGAGCTTCTGAAAGCGTTAGAAGCAATAGAAGTCACGGATGTAGGAATAAACACCTCAGATAATGATTTACATTCAGCAAAAGCACTCTTACCAATCGCACTTGTACCGGCAGGTAAATATACCTTGTCTAAAGAAGTACAATTGTAGAACATCTGATCGGTAATTTTACTCGGCACACAGTTAAAGGTAACAGATTTTAAACTTGTGCAATTCTGAAATACGGCAGAACCAAAATCTCTCACCCAGATAGGAATTGAAATTGATTCAAGCGAAGTACAGCCGTAAAAAGAATCAGTACCGATTCTTCTAAGATATCTTGCTTCGTTAAGCCTGACCGATGTTATTGCGGTCTTTCCCACAAAGGCAAAATCAGAAATTTCAGATACAGACCAGCTTTGAAGCTTAAGCGGAAGAACAATATCGGTCTTATCACCTTTATATCCGGTTACGCTCGCATTACCGTCAGAAACAGAATATACAAAGCCGTCGGTTTCATATGAAGCCGCAGAAATTTGAAATGTAGAAATCAGCACCAACAAAAATGCGAAGATAAAAACAGAAATCTTTTTTATCGAAACAAAAAACTGTTTATTGGTTTTCAAAGCCAAAATCATCTCCATCATTTTTAGTTACTTCCGGAACATCATCAATTAAGCTTCCCGTTAAAATTATATCCTCAAATTTAAACTTAACAAGCTCAAATTCAGGGGAGAAATATTCTTTTTTCATAAATAACTCCTTAACTCATTCTGTATGTGCAACAGTTGCCTGTTGCACATACAAATTAAATTTTATTATTACTTGTTTGCAATATCATAAAATGTGAAGTAAACCGGATCGCTAAGTTCAACAACTTGTTTACCACTTGCATCGGTATACTGGATATATGTATAGAGTCTAAATACATAATCACTATTATCTTTGACATTGTTAAAACGAGTATAATACTGAAGTCTGTTCTTGTTATCAAGTCTACTATTATCAATCTGTTGTTTTACAGATGGAATAACAGACTCATTGGTTGTAATTTTTTTGATTGCATCTTTTTTAGCATCATCAAGTTCAGACTTATACTTATTAGCATAATGATTCAAATCGGTTATATATCCTGTAGTCTCATTTTTATCAAGATCTAACCTCTGAATAAGAACACCTGCCTTAACATTTTTGCTGTTAGGATCAAATACACTAAGCTGTTTGCCGTTATAGAAGAAGTTAAGTACAAAGTCAGCGTAAAGCTTGTCTTCACCGTTACCCTTAATGAAATCTTCTGCTTTATCAAGTGTAGTCATACTATCAGCGTCAAATCCGTTGAAGCTGTCAGCATTACCAGCTGTCCACTGATTTCTTGTTACTTCCATAAACTGAGTTGAAGTAGAAACTTCCTTGACAGATGCACTTGGAGTTGAGCTTTCTCCATAAACAGGAACTATCCAATAGTTGTCATATGATACATAGCTGAATCCACCGTCGATGTTGTATGCTTTAATAACAAGATTATTACATCCCGGATCGGAGTAGATTGCCCAATACATAAACTGAAGTGTTTTACCTTTATCTGTATATGTTTTCGGAGCAGTAATATCATACTTATAAGTTCCGTCAGGATTTTTTGTATAGAACACCGAATTATAAGGTAATTCAGCTGAACCACCTTTTGTGAAAAGTTCAAAATGACCGTTTTCGTTATTATAAGAAGTAGGTTCATTAGTATTCTTATCACGGAAAACATTAAGGTGGATTGTTCTGTCTGACTGAGTTGAATTAACAACAGCTGAAGCTATTGACTTACTAACTGATGAATCAAAAGGCTTAGAATCTGTAGGATTATCCCAAGTAAGATTCTTTGTAAAGTTTGACTCATACGGTGCAAGAGTAAGGATAAAGCTATCTGTAAGAGTTACCTTTACAGGATGTGATTCTACACCTTCAACATTAGTAGTAGCCTCATCAATTGTGTATGATGAAGTATTTTCGGGATCAACATAACCAGCCCTGCTGTAATACTTTTGATTACCCATTCTGTCAGTATAAGAGAACTGACCTTATACGGTACTTTAATAGAAGTAATGTCAGAATAGAAATTATAATATACTGTTCCCGCATTATCACCAATAAGAGTATTCTGATGTGTTTTATAATAATCATTAAACGAGAACGTATATTCTAATTTAGTTACAAGTCCATTTTTTCTGTCTCCGCTAACAACTGGTGTAGAAGTAGGTTTAAAAGCAGTTATATCTGTTGTGTTTTCAGCAGAATAGTAGCCATTGAAATTATAAAGGTTCTTTGTTGTTGTGTAAAGAGTAACAGTAATTTTAGCATCTCGCTGATCAGCAACTATCTCACTAATAGTTTTTTGATCAATTGAAGCAGTAGAATCAATTCTACCTGAATTGTAGTACTCTTTACTACCATCACTTGATTTTACAACAACCTGAATTTCGGTAGCGGCTTTACCGCCGCCTGCATTTTCACCGTTGTACAATGAATGGTGGAAGGTCATTGAACCGCCCGGAGTCTTGATATAACGAGCAACCAAAACAACATTAGCATTTCGAGCTACCTGTCCTGTAGTCTTGTTAAGTTCAGATGGGTCATTAACAGCCTTATAAGTATCATCAATCAAACGATACCAACCAACGAAAGTGTAACCGCTTGTTGTTGAACTTGTTGCACCAACTGTAAACTTAAAGTTCTCAGAGTTATCTGAGGTTGTTTCCACATGAGTCAACCTAGCATCAGATTGATCAACTGGTGAAGTAAAGTAAGCTTCTGCAGCTGTATTTTTACCTGTAGCTGTGCCCTCAATAAATGTATCTGTCTTAACACCTGTCATTGTAGTAAAGCTGTCGAGGGTATCGGCATATTCAATTTTGATATCACCTGTAATTTTAGCTTTATCAACTGAATAGTACCAACGACCGTCGCAACGCTCACCCGGTTGTTTTATAGCTCCATCTCTGCCACTTGAATGGATAGATGACTCATAGTTAATTATAGCATACTTACCTGCATACTTGGTATACAGCGATTTAAATGAAGCCCAATAACCAGAAATAAGATCTGCGCTTGCACCGGAATCACTCATAAAATCTGCCGGAGCTGTATCCTGAGTAACAAGGTTTTCGAGTTGAGTTGATGATTTTGTAAGACCATACAAAAGTGCTGACGGAGGAAGTGCTGCGACTTGTTGACCTGCTTTATTGTAAATATACCACTTTGTAGCATATTGACCGAGGTAATTCGCAGTATCTTTGTAATAGTTAACATAACCATCAGAAACAATTGTTAAATATTCTGGTTGAGCTTTTACTGTATCAACTGTTACCGCATCATTACCCTTAATAATTGTACCAAATATATCTGTCGGTTTATCGTAATAATCGACAAACACTTCATATTTAGTATCATCAACTTTTGTTCCTGTCAATGTATCCTTCGGAACATTACCGGCTTCAGCCGAAGTATTATTATAAGTATGATACTTGAAACGATATACGATATTCTTAATATCATCGGCAGAATCACTGCTATTTACCTTTGACATATTTGCAAGATATTTAAAGTCATCATAGTCATATGTCTGGCAGTTCTTTGATTCTCTGGCTTATCATCACCTGATACATGAACAAAATCCCATACATAGTTATTGAGGGTAATACCTTTAACAACATTAGATGCATCAGTACCTATATGCTTTGGAATCTGCATATATATACTACCTTCTGCATTGACCATCGGCTGTCCTGGATAATCGCCAAGAGCATGGTCGGAACTGTAATAGGCATAACATGCGATTGTGTCACCCCATTTAGCTTTAGCGTCCATAAAGTTTTCTACATAGAATGTAACGCAGTCAGAATCATTCTTAAGAAAATATATAGGAGTAATTTCAATCGTTGATACATCAGCATAAACATCTTCTTTTACAGTAAAGGTGTATTCATACACATCGCTTGTATGTGTATGGCCGTCTTGCTGTGTAAGTACTCCGCCTGTAAAACCGTTGATACTGAATCCCTTAACATAGTAATCACTGCCACTGTGACCTGCAAAGGTTGCGTCAGGGTTAATTGTGGTTTTAACGGTTACTGTTGAGCCATAAGGAACTCTTTTAGCAGTAACAGCACGATTTTCACCATCAATCAGGTATGAGGGAGATGCATTAATTATTTCATTATCAGGAGTTGTTATTGAAAGTTCTGTATCACCTAAGACAGCGGTTGTTTTTTTATCAACAGTATCAGTATAGCCCGCACGAATTGTACCGTCTTTACCAACAATATTTACGGTTGTATCAAAAACACTATCTTTGGTAGCTTTTACCGTATATGTTTTAGCAGTCGGGTCGTAGATGATTTTTATATCTCCGATATATTCAGAATTTTCACCTACAATGCTCATTTTACCGAATAAATATTGAACCGATCCCAAATAATACTCCTGTGTTTTAGCGTCGACAAGTCTTAAGCCTTCAGGATTATCTGAATTTACAGCTTTGAGACCTGTATTTGGCTCCATATTAACATAGGAATCATTGCTCTGAAAAAGCAAAATACAGTTCTTTATAATGTTCTTTATTAAGAGTTACTATATATTTTCCGTCTTTTTTTATAAACATCGTATTTTCTGTATTCAGGATTATTATATCCCTGCTGTCCTTCCCAACTTGCTGGGTTGTTAATGCTACCATACAAAAAGTACATATCATTCACGATTGTACCTGAATCTTCTACTTTAAAGTTAGCGACTACGGTTGTGTCTTTTTGGACTGTAATTGTATACGGATTAGTTGTTGAAGAAACTAATGCATCGTTTACAGTCCAACCGGAAAGAGCGTAGCCATCCTTTGAAGTTGCAGTGAATGTTACTTCATCGCCCTCGGTTACTGTTGCAGGAGAATTGAGTGGAGTTGTTCCGTTCGTTGCAGAAATAGTACCGTATGTTTCGTCGCTTGAACGGAATGTTACTGTGTATTTCTTCGCTTCACGGAATTTTACATATACATTGGTATCTGCATTTACTTTTACCGTATAAGTCTTATTAGTTCCTGTAGATTCAATTTTGTTAGTACATCCAGCATCGCTGTACCAACTCTACTGCGTAGCCTTCGTTTGGGGTTGCAGTGAATGTTACTTCATCGCCCTCGGTTACTGTTGCAGGAGAATTGAGTGAAGTTGTTCCGTTCGTTGCGGAAACAGTACCGAAATTATCGTTACTTGAACTGAATGTTACTTTGTATGTTTCTGCGGTACGGAATTTTACATATACATTGGTATTTGCATTTACTGTTACCGTATAAGTCTTATTCGTTCCTGCAGTTTCAATTTTGTTAGTACATTCAGCATCGCTGTACCAACCCTCTACTGCGTAGCCTTCGCTTGGGATTGCTGTAAAAGTTACAGACTTGCCTTTTTCTACCTGTGCACCTGAAGCAATGTCAGCATCTGCACTCTTAGCGGATACAGAACCCATTGATGTATTATTCACACCATATGTTACTGTATGTGTTGTGACATTTGAAACAACTTCAGTCCATATTTTATTTGTCGATAAACTATACTTAATGGTGATATTAGCAGGGGTTGTTACATCATCGGAAAAGTTGATTTGAATTGCACCACCATCATCAGCTAATGTAGAACCTACACATTCAGAATTATCAATATAACTACTTCCTAATGCGCTACCCCAATTATTCTCATAGTTAAGTTTAAATAAATACTTCTGATTCGTTTTGTTGGTATAGGTTATGCTATAAACTTGTCAGACTCAGAATAATCCATTTTATCTTCAACCTGCATAAGAGTCCATGCATTACCATTAACTAAAACATCAGAACCTGCAACATAATAGTTCTTTTCTGTTGTAGAACCGCCTGAACCGCCTGAATAGGTTGTCCAAGCTCCATTCATTTTTCCATCATTAAGTGACCAACAGTTCTTATCGCCTTTATCAGTTATTGTTGTATCAGCACTTGAGTAAATATTACCTTCATCCCAAGTTACTCCAGAGTTAAAAGCATTTTTAACCCTTGTAAATACAGCATGATCCCAATTTCCACTCGGAACTGTACCGGAATATACTTTACTGTTATCAATTTGGCTAAGTTTCGACCAACTAAAATCACTAGTACCATGTTTATAAAATTTTATGTAAAACCCAGCATTATCATCTGTCTCATTAAAACTTACACCTGAAATATCCAAATATAAAGTATCTCCAACTGTAAAAGAATCAGCCGCATTAACACTTATAGTGCTGATAAGCATTGTAGACAGGAGCATCATTACCGCAAGGATGACGGAAACAGTGCTTCTGCCTAAATGAGAAATTTTTGTTTTCATAATTATTACCTCCATAACCGAATATTTTGGTTTTGGTTAGGTTCGGGTTCGACCTTTACCGCCTGACCAACGGTGAAACATAATCGGCAAAGCCACGGGATTTTGTTGCTAATTTACAAAAAGTGCCGTGTCTTTAGCTAAAAAATGTGTCCTTGAGCTTGTTTCAGTCAAAATGTGAACACTAACCCATATTCTTTATAGTAGATTATACCATTTTAGATTGATTTTTTCAATTAGGTTGCAATAATTTTATTGTGTTTGTTTAATGTGATAGTTTTGTGTTTGTTTTTACATTCAGTTTTGCCGTTTTGACAAGATATTTTTATGTTATGCACAAGTTATGGTGCGTTTTTTGTAGAATTCGTCTATATATCGGTGTTTTTAATTATTCCGATTAAGAAATTGTTATGCCGTGTGTTACAAATTTGATAATGTTATTTTGCTGAAAGTTCAATATTTGAATGTTGTAAAGTAACATTATAAAATCAGTTTGACGGAAAATTTTCTGCCTTTGCGTGACGGCAGTCCAACGGACACAGCTACCGGTAACCGTGCATAGTTTCATATACAAATAAAAATGCCCGACTGCGGTGTCGGGCATTTTGTTTGAGATTATATGATTTTTGATTATTTATCCTTACTTAAAAGCATACGGTCATTTTCAAGCTTTGAACCGCTTGCTTTTTCAAACATCTCGAGGAGGTGTTCAACCGTAAGATTTTTCTTTTCTTCACCTGAGATATCGAGGATAATTTTGCCGTCACTCATCATAATAAGACGGTTGCCGTGAGTAATTGCGTCATGCATATTATGGGTTACCATAAGTGCAGTAAGGTTGTTTTCGGCAATGATTTTGTCGGAAAGCTCAAGCACCTTTGCGGCTGTTTTCGGGTCAAGGGCGGCTGTATGCTCGTCAAGCAGGAGAAGCTTTGGCTTTTTGATTGTTGCCATAAGGAGTGTTATTGCCTGACGCTGACCGCCCGAGAGAAGTCCTACTTTTGAGGACATTCTGTCCTCAAGTCCGAGGTCGAACTCTGCAAGCATCTGACGGTAACGGATTCTTTCGTCAGCCTTTACGCCCCACGAAAGTCCTCTTTTCTTGCCTCGTCTTGCGGCAATTGCGAGGTTTTCTATAATTTCCATATCGGCTACCGTGCCTGTCATCGGGTCCTGAAATACTCTGCCGAGGTACGGTGCTCTTTTATGCTCGGGCAATGCGGAAATATCCTTGCCGTCAATGAGAATCTGACCGCAGTCAACAGGCCAAACGCCTGCAATTGCGTTGAGTGTTGTTGACTTGCCTGCACCGTTACCGCCAATTACCGTACAAAAATCGCCGTCATTGAGGGTGAGATTAACTCCGCAGAGTGCCTGCTTTTCGTTTACTGTGCCTTTATTAAAGGTTTTCCATACATTCTTGATTTCAAGCATTCTTAACCCTCCTTCTGTGCGTTTTTAGCATTCATTTTTGCAACTTTCTTGAATGAAGTCTTTCTCTTTTTCTGGAGATACGGAACTGCAAGGAAGATTGCAACGATAATTGCCGTGAAAAGCTTTGTATCGTCTGTCGGCATCTTGAGCAGAGTACGATGCCCATTGCGATATAATAGAGAATACCGCCGACAATTACAAAGAGCATTCTGATGATGAAATTCATGTGCTTGCGGAAAATTGCCTCACCGAGAACTTCACCGATGATTACAGCGGCAAGACCGATTACGATTGCGCCTCTGCCCATGTTGATATCCGCAAAGCCCTGATACTGAGCAAAAAGTGAACCCGAAAGTGCAACGAGTCCGTTTGAAAGTGCAAGAGCAATTACCTTTGTAAAATTGATGTTAATGCCCTGTGCCTTGCTCATTGCAGGGTTTGAACCTGTTGAACGGATTGTTGAACCCTGTTCCGTGCCGAAATACCAATACATTGCGGCAATTACAATGGCACAAATTCCAAGACCTACGAGAATTGCCATATTTATATTACTTGCAGAAACAACAAGCGTATAGTTTCTGTAGCTGATTGGGAGGTTTGATTTTCCCATAATATTCAGGTTAATTGAATAAAGAGCAATCTGTGTGAGGATACCTGCGAGAATGTCGGGGATTCCGAGAAGCGTGTGAAGAAGTCCCGTTACAAGACCTGCCGCAAGACCTGCAAGGATTGCTACGATGATTGTTGCCCAAACGGGACAGCCGTTGATGAGCATAACTGCGGTTACTGCGCCGCCTGTTGCAAATGAACCGTCAACGCTGAGGTCGGCAAAGTTCAAAAGCTTAAAGGTGAGAAATACACCGAGTCCCATAAGTCCCCAGATTATACCCTGAGCAATATTACCCGGAAGTGCGGATAAAAAGCTCATTGGGTTAAGAGAACCGAAGTAGTTTGCTAAAAAATCCATAAAAACCACCTATACATAAAATATCGGGGTGTCGCTTGCACGGCACCCCTGCCAATATTATTTTTCTGAATATGAATTATTCTGCTTTGATTTCTGTGTAACCGTCGGGAACTTTGATTCCGTATGTGTCACAACGATCTTTGATATATTCTTTTGTTACATTCGGAGCGGCCTCAACCTTCATCTTTGTGATGTCCTCGCCATTTACAAGAATGTTGTAAGCCATTTCGCCTGTTTTTCTGCCGAGTTCGTCATAGCTGATTGAAAGTGTTGCAACACCGCAGCCCTTGCAGATGCCCTCTTCGCCGGCAACAATCGGAGTTTTTGCGGCTGTGGCTACATTGTCGATGATACCTGTGTTAGATGCCGCTGTGTTATCTGTCGGGATGTAAAGAACATCGCTCTCGTCACAGGCAGTCTTTGCAACTGCGGCAACATCGTTTGAATCTGCAAATGAATATGATTTTACAGTATAGCCTGCATCCTTGAAATAAGGAGTGATTGTATCGCTCTGATACTTTGAGTTAGCCTCAGCCGAGCAGTAGAGAATTCCGACATTCTTTGCATCGGGGAAAAGCTCCTTGAGCATTGCCGCCTGCTGATCAAGCGGAGCAAGGTCTGTTGTACCCGAAACATTCATACCCGAAACGCCGTTCCAATCAGACTTGTCAAGCGCTGTGCCATAGTCTGTGATTGAAGTACCGAGAATCGGAATATTCGGTGTTGCTGTGTATGCTGCCTGAAGTGCGGCAGTACCGTTGCCGAGAATAAGGTCATAATTTGAAGATACAAACTGGTTACAGATTGTGGCGCAGGTTGCGGAATCGCCCTGAGCGTTCTGCTCGTCAAACTTTACATTGTCTGCACCAAGTTTCTCAGTAAGATAATCTTTAAAGCCTTTTGTTGCGGCATCAAGAGCCTCGTGTTGAACAAGCTGACAGATACCGATATTGTAAACCTTACCGTCCGTGGCTGAATTATCTGCCTTTGAGCTTTCTGCAGAACCGCCGCATCCTGCAAATGCGAGTGACATAGAAGCCGCCGCAAGAGCAACTGCGACAATTTTTTTTAGCTTTTTTCATTTTAATTTCCTCCTAAGCTTTCAGCACTTTCACGCTGTAAAGCATCATATACTTCTGCACTTTTATGCAATAAAGTGTTTTAACAACATAAATTATAATACAAAAAAACGAAATTTTCAATAGCTTTCACTAATTTTTATTACAAATAGCTGAAATAAAAGTTTGTTTTTGGTTATTTTGCCACCACATTTTCGTCACCAAGCTGATATTTGAGTTCTTTTATCATTACAGGATTGATATCAACCCACATTGACGAGGGGGCTTTCACCTTTCTTTTAGTGTCGGTAAGATAGAAAATAACAGGCGTTCTGCCGTCAAAAATGTCAAGAACACGCTTTGCACGGTTGTATTTGTCGGTATTGAGGTCATCAATACGCAAATACAACGCAGAAGGCTTTTGTGTATCATTTTTCACGGCTTGCATCTGATAATTTTGCGAAAAATGTTCTGTGTTTTTTATTGCAACAGGGTTATTTTTGCAATCCTCGTTTGTACGGGCAGACGCTATGGAATCGCAGATGATTTTCGGCTCTTCGTTTTCTTTTAAATTGACAGTTCCACGGAACAGCAACGCACCGCCTGCACCGAGGAGTGCAGAATATTTTTCATATACATTCGGGAAAATCACGATTTCAAGCATTCCGTATCTGTCCTCGGCATTGACAAAAGCCATAATCCTGTTATTTTTTGTAAGCTGGGTTTTCAGCTTTGCAACTATGCAGACAAGGCTGACTTTTTTTCCGTCAAAATACATACCGCTGTCATTATTGATTATATCGCCCGTTTTGTCGGCATGGATTGCTTTTGAAAAAGTTGTGTATTCATCGAGCGGATGACCGCTGAGATACATTCCCGCAATTTCGTTTTCCATATGCAAAAGTTCAGAAACGGGAAATTCGGGCAAATCGGGAATTTTGGGCTTTGATGATTGAGCATCAACTTCTGCGTCATCAAAAAACGACATCTGACCGCCCGCATTTCTTCTGCTTTCATACTCAACATCATCAAGAACGGTTTTACTGATTGCGAGCAATTGTCTGCGATTCGCTCCGAGTCCGTCAAATGCACCGCATTTTATCAGACTTTCAATTGCTCTGCTGTTCATATTTCTGCCGTAGAGCCTTTTGCAGAAATCAAAGAAATCTTCATAAGGATTGTTTATGCGCTCCGAGATGATTTCATCTATGAAATTTCTGCCGAGATTTTTAACGGCAAGAAGTCCGTAACGGATATCGTTTCCGCTGACCGTAAAATGAAGATTGCTTTCGTTGACATTAGGCGGCAACACACGGATTCCGAGCCGTTTGCACTCAGTGATATATGACGCAAGTTTATTTTGATTATCAAGAACACTTGAAAGCAGAGCCGCCATATATTCACGGGGATAGTGGCATTTGAGCCATGCAGTTTTGTAGGAAATGTTGGCATATGCCGCCGCATGGGATTTGTTAAATGCGTAGTGTGCAAAGCTTTCCATTTCATCATATACGGAAATTGCTGTTTTTTCATCAACCCCACGGCGAATGCATCCTTCAACTATGATATTTCCGTCATTATCCGTAAGACCGTGAATGAATATTTCACGCTCCGACTCCATTACGGCAAGTTTTTTCTTGCTCATTGCACGGCGCACTATGTCCGCTCTGCCGAGACTGTAGCCTGCAAGCGTTCTGAAAATCTGCATAACCTGTTCCTGATAAATTATGCAACCGCTTGTAACTCCGAGAATTTCCTTTAAAAGCGGATGTTTGTAACGAATATGCGACGGATTGTGACGACAGTCAATATAAACGGGAATGCTGTCCATAGGTCCGGGACGATAGAGTGCCGTAACGGCTATAAGGTCCTCAATTCGCTCCGGTTTTAGCTGAGTGAGAACATTTTTCATTCCTTGGCTTTCAAACTGAAACACACCCTCCGTGTACCCTTTTGAAAACATTTCAAAAACTTTTTTATCGTTTTCATCGACCATATCGGGATTATAGTCGGGATTTTTATGTTTTATCTGCTTTTCTGCATCATTGATTACGGTTAAGTTTCTGAGTCCGAGGAAGTCCATTTTTAAAAGGCCGAGTTCTTCAAGTGCCGTCATGGTGAACTGTGTTACAACATTATCGTCATTTTTTGACAGCGGAACATAGTCGCTGACGGGCTTATCGGTGATTACAACACCTGCGGCGTGCATTGTTGCGTGACGGGGCATTCCCTCAATGCTCATTGCTACATCAAGCAGTTTTTTTATCTGCGGATCGTTATTGCAGCGACTTCTCAGATCGGGACTCAGTTTCAGTGCCTCCCCGATTGTCATATCATGTTCCATAGGAACAAGCTTTGCAACAGAATCTACTGTCGCATACGGAATTTCAAGCACCCTTCCGACATCTCGGATTGCACCTCTTGCCGCCATTGTACCGAACGAAATTATCTGTGCAACATGATCTTCGCCGTATTTACGCACGACATAGTCGATAACCTCTCCCCTGCGTTCCTTACAAAAATCGACATCAAAATCGGGCATACTGACTCTTTCGGGATTGAGAAATCTTTCAAAAAGAAGATTGTACTTTATCGGATCGATTGCGGTTATGCCTATGCAGTAGGCACAAAGTGAGCCTGCACCCGAGCCTCTGCCGGGTCCGACAGGAATTTGACATGATTTTGCGTAGCTTACAAAGTCATTTACAATGAGGTAGTAATCTACAAAACCCATTTGCGACACCGTGTTGATTTCATATTCAAGTCGGTCAATCAGAGCTTTGTCGGGATTCTCGCCATAGTGTTTATAAAGCCCCTCATAGCATTTTCTTCTGAAATAATGCAGATGATTTTCGTTATTAGGAACATCAAATCTCGGAAGCTTGCGTACACCGAATTCAAAATCCACATTGCACATATCGGCAATTTTCTGTGTATTGTCGATTGCTTCGGGGTAACTTGCAAACACCTCACGCATTTCATCTTCTGTTTTAAGATAAAATTCCGAAGTTTTGAACTCCATTCTGTCGCTGTCATTGACTGTTCGGTTGGTCTGAATACAGAGAAGAATATTGTGAACCGTGCTGTCCTGTTTTTCGATATAGTGACAATCGTTTGTTGCAACAATGTCAACACCGATTTCACGGGCAAGCTTTATAAGGCTTGGAATTATCCTTTTCTGTTCCTCAATTCCGTGGTCTTGAAGCTCTATAAAAAAGTTCTCACTCCCGAATATATCACGGTAAAATTCTGCCTTTGACTTTGCACCGGCATAATCACCGTCAAGGAGCTTTTGAGGAATTTCACCCGCCAGACAGGCAGAGAGGCAGACTAAGCCCTCATGATACTCGGCAAGGAGTTCATCATCAATTCTCGGCTTTGTATAGAATCCCTCCGTAAAACCCTTTGACACAAGCTTGATAAGATTCTGATAGCCTGTATGATTTTTGCAGAGCAGAACCATATGATAGTATTTTCCGTAGGATGTGGTCTTGTCAAAACGGCTTTGCGGTGCAACATACACTTCACAGCCGATTATCGGCTTTATACCCTGTTTTTTGCATTCCTTATAAAAATCGACTGCACCGTACATTACACCGTGGTCGGTGATTGCGAGTGCAGTCATTCCTTTTTCTTTTGCGGCTTTTGCAAGTCTGCTCAGACGGCAGGCACCGTCAAGCAGACTGTATTCTGTATGAAGATGTAAATGTGTAAATGCCATTTTACTCACCTGTTGCTTTTGCCTTTATTTCACCGTCTGAAAAACGGAGTGTAAATTCATCTCCGCTTTTCAGCATTTTGGCGGAATTTACCGTCTTACCGTCTTTTTCGGCAATCGAATAACCTCTTGAAAGAATTTTAACGGGGTTGAGTCCTTCAAGTTTTGCGGCTGTCTTTGTGATGTCGGCAGCCTTTTTATTTATTGTTTCCTGAACAAAATGCTGTATTTTCGTTTTGCAAAGTTCAAGAGTTTTTTCATATTCAAAAATTCTCTGTTGTGGTGATACAACGGACAGTCTGGTTTTTAATTCTGTAAGAGCATTATATTCCTGTCTTAATTTCAATGTTGCCATTGACGAAACATACTGCTTTTGCGATTTATAGTAATCAACAAGCTCCGCAGTATCGGGAACTGCAAGCTCTGCCGCCGCAGACGGAGTCGGCGCTCTGAGATCGGATACAAAGTCACAGATTGTAAAATCAGTTTCATGACCGACAGCGGAAATTACCGGAATTTTACAGTTGTAGATTGCATAAGCAAGGTTTTCATCATTGAATGCCCACAAATCTTCAATTGAACCGCCGCCCCTGCCGATTATGATAACATCACAGGCGTTGTATTTATCAAGTTTCTGTACGGCGTCAATAAGTTGAGCGGGAGCATTCTCGCCCTGAACAAGTACGGGACACATAATTATGTCGGCAGACGGAAATCTTCTTGAAAGAATGTTGCGGATATCCTGAACTGCCGCACCTGTGGAGAAGTAATTACACCGATTGAATTCGGAAACGGCGGAATTTTCTTCTTATGTTCGGGAGCAAAAAGTCCTTTTTCGGCAAGTGACTTTTTAAGTTGTTCATATGCAAGCGAAAGCGCACCTATGCCGTCGGGCTGCATATCTTCAATATAAAGCTGATACTGACCTGTGGGTTCATAGACTGCAACTCTGCCACGGCAGATTACTTTCATTCCGTCGGTCGGTCTGAACTTTAAATTACGGGCATTGCCGGCAAACATTACGGCTCTTATAACAGATTTTTCGTCTTTGATTGAAAGGTAGATGTGTCCGCTTCTGTAGTGGTCGGTTAGGTTTGAAATTTCACCCGTAACAAAGACAAAATTCAGCCTTGCGTCATTTTCAATAATTGACTTTATATAGAAATTCAGTTGTGAAACACTTAAAACTCGTGGTTTGTTAAACTCGGGTGTGTACATCGTTATACTTCCTGTATCCTAAATATGCAATTCCTGCCGAGTTATCTGCCGAAAACTGCGGTGGTGCGAATATTGCATTATATTTTTCTTCAAAAGAATTTTTGATTATCCGATTTGACATTACTCCGCCTGCAAAGAGCAATGGAAGTTCTCCGTATTTTTCAAGCAGTCGCTTGGTCATTTCGGATAAGGTCTGTTCAATATATTTAAGACAGAATGCCGAAACATATTCGGAAGATTTGCCCTCGTCAATCAGCTTTTTGGAAAGATTTTCAACTCCGCTGAGACAACAATCACATCCTTTGAGAGTTGGTTTTACCTTGATTTTTTCTGTATTTTTAAGGGCAAGCTGTTCAAGCTGAGGACCGCACGGAAATTTTAAACCGAGCATAAGCCCTGTGCGGTCAATTGCCTGTCCCGCATTAAGGTCGAGTGTGTGTGCCGCAAGTTCAACGGAAAAGCCCGTGCCGAATCCTTTGGCAAATACTGCCTCGGTTGTACCTCCGCTGACATGGAAAGCGATAAACTGCTTATCAAACAAATCTGTTCTCTGCGAGCCGAACAATGCCGCCGAGATATGTCCCTCCTGATGCGAAAATGTGTAAAGAGGGATTTTCATTGCGGAAGATAAAATTTTTGCCGTGTTCTCTCCAACAGTGAAACACGGCATATATGAGCCGTCAACAGGTCTTGGACGGCTTGACGCCGCAATTGCGGCTATTTTGCTTGTATCAACATCTTTCAAAAGTTCTTCAATAAGCGTGTGTAGCTGTGCTGTGTGGTGAAACACAGCGTCACTCTGACGAAGTCCGAGCTGACCTTCTTTTACGGGAAGAAGTTTTTTCTGCTGAACCATTTCGCCCGTTTTGCTGTCGTAAAGGGCGGTTGATGTTGTGTAATTTGAAGTGTCAATTCCGAGAAAAAGGCTCATATCACTTCTCCGACTTTCCCGAAAATTCACGGGAATATGTGCCGAGAATACCGTTTACAAATTTGCTCTCGTCGATTGTATATTTCTTGGCAAGTTCAACAGCCTCGTTGATTGAAACGCTCTGCGGAACATTGTCGAGATACTTCATCTCATAGATTGCAAGGCGAAGAATAGCAAGCGACGGCTTTGAAATTCTTGAAAGAGTCCAGCCCTTTTTCAGGTGGCTTGCAATGATTTCGTCAATCTCCTCATGCTTGTCCTCAATGCCGGAAACTACAGCCTGAGCATATGCGCAAACACCGCCTACAAACATTTCCGAATTATCATCTATTGTTTCTTCAAGAGGCTCATCGTCAAAAGACTTTGAGAACAAAAGCATAAAAGCCTGCTCTCTAGACTCACTTCTTGTGAGATTAACCTCTTCTTCAAAGATGTCACTTGTTTCAGCGTCATTTACTTCAATTTCATTTAATTCATTGTTAATTTCGTTATTCATAATAAACCCAACTTTTCGTTAAATTACAATATCACTAAAATCATATCATTAAGATTTAAATCAGAGTAACTCCCTAATTTACTTACAAGATTATACCATAACTGAAAATGAATGTAAACAATAATTAACAAAGATGTCCGTTAAAAATCATTTACTTTTTTAACTTTTCTCGCAACCGAATGAGTTGATTTTATGCACAAAAAAGCAGAGGACACTATGCCCTCTGCAAATTTTATGCCCCTATTACCGATATATCGTCATAATCAACCTCATAATGAGTAACCACGGCATCGTCAATAATCAGAACAGATGTATCGTCAAGCTGAGATTTCGGAACAATTACCGACACACCTTGATCGCTTATATAGCAAAGACATTCTGAAAATCCTTTGGCTTTGACAATACTTTCAATGCTGTCCTGAATTGTAAAGGTTTTGAGAAGCTCTTCAACATTCTTTTCAGCCTCGCTTTTGTCGGCATCGGACGAGCTTTCAAGATTGAAAATTTCTTTTGCATCATCAATTATTTTATCCTGAGTTGCCTGCCGCTTTGTCCTTTCGGCCGAAAATAGCTTTTGCTCTCGTTTGAAAGTGCCGCTGTCTGCTGTACCTCATCATCCGACGCCGAAGCGGTTGCACTGACATATGATGCCGCACCGAGTTCTTTGGCGCTCTGAGGAGTTTTTGCCCCCGAAAGCTGCCAGTTTATGTACACAGCCGCTGAAAGTGCAAGCACAAGTGATGCAAAAACGATATATTTTTTCTTAGATTTCATATTACTCCCGACCTTTATTCTGATAATTTTGTAATACATACTTTTGCTGTTGAAATATCAAGCGCTTTTGTGACTGCATCGGTGACACGCTCAACCACAACAGGATCATCACCGCCTTCACACACTACAAGCACTCCTCTTATCAATGGTTCAATTTCCTTTGTTTTGGTGGTGCTGTTGTCAAGATAAACATATTCAACGGAATTTTCCATTGTGAGCAAAACTTCCGTCTTGCCTGCTCCCTCAATTTTTGAAATCACCGTCTGCAAATCATTTTCTATTTTTGTGCTGTATGTTTTTACGGAAAATGCTTCATCTCCTTTTCCTGATGTCAAAGAACCGAAATCAACCCAGTTTGAAAGAAATATTAAACCAATACCGATAAGACCGACAACGATTATGATATTTCTTATTTTTTTACTGTCGAGCATTGATTTCAGCTTTGAACTTGTTTTTTCTTCCATAATTCACTCCGTCATAATGTTTGGTGTAATTCCGAAATTGTCATAAACAATTGACGATACAAAGATTTGTGTACCGAACAAATTCTTTGTCTATATATATGCTGATTGACGCTATGATTATGCCGTG
>ENA-OPZM01000319-OPZM01000319.1-human-gut-metagenome-genome-assembly--contig:-NODE-319-length-21210-cov-1.850780_pt1 | contig 21210 bp, 19 predicted proteins | sample MGYA00242478_ERZ504493 | MGnify/ENA primary metagenome ERZ504493 (study PRJEB26092, sample SAMD00036227) | human gut metagenome | host: Homo sapiens | study: EMG produced TPA metagenomics assembly of... | reverse complement strand
CAAAAATGGAATGATAGATGTGTAGTGTATTGCGGTTTTGAAGGTATATTCAGATATCTTAATTAAATAATCCTCGATAGGCTCAATGGTAGAGCATTCGGGCTGTTTAACCGAAGGGTTGTTGGTTCGCAGCCAACTCGGGGAGTGAATGCGACCTGTAAGAAACTCTTACAGGTCAGTTCTTTCAAAAAGTAAATATGGCTCCGTGGTCAAGCGGTTAAGACATCGCCCTTTCACGGCGGTAACACGGGTTCGATTCCCGTCGGAGTCACTGAATATAAAATATTTGTTATGTATGCCGATGTGGCTCAATTGGCAGAGCAGCTGATTTGTAATCAGCAGGTTATCGGTTCGAGTCCGATCATCGGCTCTTTGGACCTTTAGCTCAGTTGGTTAGAGCAACCGGCTCATAACCGGTCGGTCCCGGGTTCGAGTCCCTGAAGGTCCACTTTAGTTCTATATTTTATATTCTGTATATGTCTGGCCCGGTGGCTCAGCTGGTTAGAGCGCCGCCCTGTCACGGCGGAGGTCGTCGGTTCGATCCCGATCCGGGTCGCTTTAAAAAGTCTGCGGAAGCAGGCTTTTTTCGTGTATAAAATTTCTTCCAGCTATAAAAGATGCCGTATTCCAGACATAGAAAAAAGTCTGAAAGACGGCATCTTGCTTAACAGATAAATTAACGGATAAAGTTTGTGCCGATGCGCGGTTCCTTTTCCGGAAGACCAAAGGATTCTTTTCCGAGCTGGATGCTCTTCATCAGAAAACTCATATTCCGTGCAAGGGTACGCATGATCTGCAGGCCTTCGAGATCTTGCTGTGCCTCGTCCGCATTATTTCCATGGATACTGTTCCAATACTGGCCGGAAGCAACCGGCATGCCGGAGATGGTGAAGTATTTGTTCAGCTCATCAAAGGTAGCGGAAAGACCGCCGCGGCGTGCAGAGACAACCGAAGCGCCGACTTTCATGGTCTTGTCAAAGTGTGTGCTGTAGAACAGCCGATCAAGAAAAGCAATAAGTGTTGCATTTGCAGATGCATAATAAACCGGACTTCCGACAACAAGGCCGTCAGCCTCTTCAAATTTCGGAGCAACTTCATTTACCATATCGGAAAAAGCACATTTTCCGAGCTTGGAACAGGCACCGCAGGCAACACAGCCGCGGATATCTTTATTTCCGATATGTACGATTTCCGCCTCAATACCATTTTCTGTAAAGACTTTTTCCATTTCGTGCAGGGCAGTATAAGTGCTGCCTTTTGCGTGAGGACTTCCGTTGATTAATAATACTTTCATTTGATGGTACCTCTCTTTCGTAATTTTCTTTATTATAACACCGGAAAAGATGCAAATAAAGACGCTTTTTTGGGCAAAAACTGATCTTAACAGAAATAGCTGCTGGACGGTATAATACAATCAGCAAAGAAGGCAAAACTTGCAATGGGAGGTTACCAAATGAAGATAGAGAGAATTCTGATTGAAGATCAGATGGCACCGATCGGGCTGGATGAGAAAAAACCGGCATTTTCCTGGCTGCTGACGGCAGAAGAAGGAGAACAGAATCTGATGCAGAGCGCATGCCGGATCGTTGTGCGCACCGGAGAAGATACTGTGTGGGACAGCGGAAAAATGGAAACCGGCGTATCAACAGGGATTGGTTATGAAGGAGAAGCACTGCAGCCTGTACCAAATATGAGGTAAAAGCAGAGGTGTGGGATAACCACGGCGGAAAAGCAGAAGCAGAAAGTTCCTTTGAGACAGGCCTTATGGATTCTTTGTATGCAGCATGGGAGGGAGCTGAGTGGATCGGCGCACCGCATGCGACGGTATGCGCGGAAAACCGCGGTGTTTTTACGATCGAGAGTGAATTTCGGATGGAAGGCGGGAAGGGAGAAGCGGGTATCGTCTTTGGAGCCAATGACTTCCGTCTGAACGATCATACGAAAAATGAGCTTGGCATGGAAGGGAGAACTATATCCGTTATGCTGTGTGCCTTGAGGAGGGAGATGCACGCCTCGAAATTTACCGCGTGGGCTATGCGCCGGAGGATACAGCGGAAAAACCGTTTGCCGTTACGAAACTGGTCAACTGGAAAGAGAAAACACAGGAAATCCTGACACCAGAGAATGCCAATGCCTTTCATAAGCTGACCGTAGAGGTTGACGGCAATGTGGCATACGCCTATGTCGACGGCATCCTCGTGGATGCCATTGAAGAGCATGGATTTTTTGGAACGAAAGTATCAGGCCGCCAGCTGAATCCGAGAGGAAATAACGATGTGCTGCCGTATCCGAGACTGAATGAGATCGGATTTTATGCAGGAAAAGGGACGACAGGATATTTTAAGAATCTGACCGTAAGAAACGTAAGAAAACCATCCGCGGAAATTGTTCGTGAGACGCCGGAAGGACGGCTGGATGGGGAAAAAAGTATCTTTGCGGATCAGATTCCGGTGGAAAACGGATACTTTAAAGTAGAAGACAGCCAGATTACGGCAGATCCGTCCCATCATTCAATTCCAATGCTGCGGTCGTGTATTTCCTGCCAGAAAGAGAAAAAACTGGCATCGGCACGCCTTTATATTACTGCGCGCGGTATCTACGACTGCCGGATCAACGGACAGAAGATCACGGAAGATCTGCTGCGTCCGGGTCTGACACAGTATGACCACAGAATGAACTATCAGACATACGATATCACAGGGCTGATGAAACCGGGCCGAAACGGAATCGGCGTGACGCTGGCATCGGGCTGGTGGAGCGAGGCACAGACCTTTGTGGTGAAGAACTTCAATTACTTTGGAGACAAGGAGAGTCTGCTTGCCAAGGTTGTCATGAAGTACGAGGACGGCAGCCGCGAGGTCTTTGGAACAAATACCGAGGATTGGAAGTATTTCGGAGAAGGTCCTTACCTGTTTTCCAGCTACTTTGCCGGAGAGCAGTACGATGCGCGCCGGGCCGAGGTTTACGAAACTTATTCTCTGCCGGAGTTTGATGACAGCACCTGGGAAAAGCCAGTTGTTGTGGATACCGTCATGATCGAAGAGTTCTGCACGATGCCGGGCTTTGGACGGTCCTGGCCGGCGGTTCATGAGCAGAAGCCGGAATATATCGGTGAGTACGATGCGCCGGTGCGGATCGTAGACCGGAGAACGGCAAAGACGAGAAAAGAGCTGTTCCCGGGTGTGTATCTCTACGATCTGGAACAGGAGATGGCCGGTGTACCGCGGATTACACTGCATGAGAAGGCGGGCACAAAGATCATCATCGATATGCGGAGGTGCTTTATCCGGATCTGCCGGAGTATGCCGGAAAAGAAGGCACGATGATGCTGGAAAATTACCGGGATGCGACGAGTACGGATGTTTATATCTGCCGCGGCGGGGAAGAGGTGTTCCAGCCGAAGTTTACCTTCCACGGCTACCGCTATATTGAGATCAGCGGTGTGGAGCATGCGCCGGAGCTGGAAGAAGTAGAGAGTCTTCAGTATTCTTCTGTGACGGAATTCCATGGAAGCCTTACGAGTAGCCATAAACTGCTGAATCGGTTTGCCGAGAATGTTTCCTGGTCACAGAAATGCAACTTTATCAACATTCCGACCGACTGCCGCAGAGAAATGAGCGCATGGGCTGGGCGGGCGATACGCATATTTTCTGCCATACGGCGCTCAACAACAGCAGCCTGAAGAAATTCTATGAGCGGAACCTGCAGGCGATGCGTGATCTGCAGACACCGGAAGGCCAGTACCCGGAGATTGCACCGGTGGGCGGCGGATTCGGCGGCATTACGTATGAGTGTGCGAGTATTTTTATGGCGTGGGAACTGTATGAGCAGTATGGGGATATCCGCACACTGGAGAAATTTTATCCTGGCATGCAGAAATATATGGACTATATGAAGGATAAGGGTCTGCCGGGAACGAAGGTAAATCCGGCGATCGGACCGCTTGGCGACTGGCTGGCACCGGAAGAGACGGATCTGCTGCTTTTATGGAATGCATTCTATTATAAAGAAGCCGATCTGATGAGCCGGATTGCCGGTGCGCTCGGAAGAACAGAGGAGCAGCATCAGTATGAGGCGCTTGCTGCGAAGGTGAAGAAATTCTGGAATGAGACATTTGTACTTCCGGATTCCGGAAAGACCTGCAATGCGGACGGAACGCTGTGTGATACGCAGTGCTCGTATGCAATTGCACTGTCTTATGGTGTGGCAGAAGACAGAAAGAGAATAGGAGAGCATCTGATCCGAAAGACGAGAGCGATCGGCTATACGGTCGGAACGGGATTCTTTGGAACTGGTATTCTGAACCAGATGCTGACCGAGCAGGGCGCTGTGGAGGATGCCTGGAAGATGATGCTGCAGACGGCATTCCCGTCGTGGCTGTATCCGGTGACCCAGGGAGCGACGACGATCTGGGAGCACTGGGATTCCTACACGAAGGAAAAAGGCTTCGGCGGACAGAATGCGATGAACTCGTTCAATCATTATTCGCTCGGAAGCGTTCTTTCCTGGCTGTATCACACGGGACTTGGTATCCAGAGAGACGAGACAAAACCGGGTTATCAGCACATTCTGCTGAAACCGCAGCCGGGCCCGCTCGAGTTTATGAAAGGTTCCGTAGACAGCCCGTACGGCGTGATTTCTGCCGGATGGGAGCGGAAAGGTGACAAAATAGAGTATCAGGTTACGATTCCGGTCAATACAACGGCAACCCTGTTTAAAAACACGGAGGATCCGACGGATACCGTGGAACTGGGAAGCGGAACGTATACTTTTATGCTGTAAAAAGAAAACCCGAAAGGCTCCGGCAAAGAAATGGGAGACTTTCGGGCGGAAAGAGAAACGCTGTCGGAGAGAAGAGAACTCCGGCAGCGTTTTCTTTGTCATGCTTATTTTTCGGCAGTCATGTGCAGATGACGTTTGATCGCTTCAAAGCTTTCCTGGCTGATGACATGCTCGATGCGGCAGGCATCTTCCGTGGCGGTCTGCTCATCAACACCAAGGCTCATCAGGCCGCGGGAGAGGAGCTGATGGCGCTCATAGATCATCTCTGCGATCGCGCGTCCGCTGTCGGTCAGGTAGATGTACCTTCCGGCGTTACGCGGATCTGCTCTTTTTCTCTTAAGTTTTTCATGGCAACGCTGACACTTGATTTTTTAAAGCCAAGTTCTTCTGCAATATCAACACCGCGTACAACGGGTTTTTTCTGACTTAAGACTAAAATGGTTTCCAAATAATTTTCTGCGGATTCATTCGTTTTCAGCAAGATGTTTCACCTCGTTTTTCTAAATAGCTGAAGATTCATAAATTATATATAACATATAGAATAGCATATTTTTCGGAATAGGGCAATGTATGGTTTTTGATGGTTTTTTCTTAATTTTCAGAAAAAGTTGTAAGATTTCAAGAAAAAAAAAGACAATGAGGATAGAAGAAGAAAAGCAAGATAAAAGATGACAGGGGGCAAAAAGAGAGGTAAAATAGGAAAAAACAATGAAATTTAGATGGAGGTTAGAACATACCATGGAACAGGTGATAAAGAAAAGACTGCAGCAGGTGATGGATGCGTCTGTTGCAAAAGGAGAGACACCGGGCTGTATTCTGATGGTGATCAAAGACGGAGAGGAGCAGGTTTATCTGGAGAGCGGATATGCGGATATCGAAGCGAAAAAGCCGGTTTCCCGCGATAATATTTTCCGTCTCTACTCCATGAGCAAGCCGATTACCGCGACGGCATGATGATTCTGGTAGAGCGCGGAATCGTCGATCTGGCGGATCCGGTCAGTAAGTATCTGCCGGGCTTCCGGAACCCGGTTGTATGTACAGCGGATGGGAAGATAGAAAAAGCGGAGCGGGAGATCCTTCTGGAGGATATTATGAATATGACATCCGGGCTGACGTACGGCGGAACGGATGAGACGGGACGGCAGACCGATGCACTTTTTCAGGAGGTGATCCACGGACTTAAGGAAGAAAACGGCGGAACGATCAGTACAGTAGAATTTGCAAACCGTCTTGGAAAAGTCCCGCTTCTGTATCAGCCGGGCCAGTCCTGGAGTTATGGAACGTCGGCGGATGTCGTAGGTGCGGTGATTGAGGTGGCAAGCGGCATGCGCTTTGGGGATTTTCTGAAAAAAGAAATTTTCGAGCCGCTCGGCATGAACGATACCGATTTCTGGGTTCCGGCAGAAAAGCAGGATCGTCTGGCGAAGGTGTATGACTGCAGGGAGGGACAGCCGTCTGTCCGTTATCTGGACAATAACCTTGGCATTCAGAACGATATGGCGTACCGCCCGGCATATGAGGCAGGCGGAGCAGGCCTTGCATCTACCATCGACGATTATGCGAAATTTACACAGATGCTGCTGAACGGCGGCACCTACAACGGTGTACAGATTCTCCGTCCGGCGACGGTAAAATTTCTGGGAGGCCACACATTAAGCGCGGTACAGCAGGCAGGCTTTGATAACTGGATCGGTCTGGAAGGATTTTCCTACGGAAATCTGATGCGTGTTCTGGTAGATCCGACGCGTGCGGTAACGCTGGGAAGCAAGGGCGAGTTCGGCTGGGACGGCTGGCTTGGATGCTACATGGAAGTCGTGCCGGAGCAGAATATGACATTTCTGATGATGACCCAGAAAAAAGATGCCGGAACGTACACCCTGTCCCGGAAGATCCGAAATATTATTTTCAGCGAATAATTTTTCATGAGAGTGATTCTCAAGTAAGGCCTTCCGGCCCGTCAGATCAGACGAAAAAAGTGCCGGAAAAGAAACAACTTAACGAATCAGACGGAACATATGAGCAAATTGCTGTAAAACTACGTCGAATTTTGTCTAAAACGGATATTTGCAGTGAGACAGATGTATGCTATTTTAGTGTCAGTCGAAAATGAAGGCGATTTCATTACTACTTTCAGAAAAAACAGCAAAAAAGGGATATCGTGTAAGTTTTTGACCGATTTTGAAGGAAATAAAAGAAAGAATTCAAAATCATGAAAAGAAGACTAAAAAGCAGAAAGGATGCAGAAAATATGATTTCGTTACCGTTAAAGTTTGATGAAGTAGAGAGTGTAGAAGAATTTGTAAATATGGTGAAACGTCTGGATTACGACGTTGACGTAAAAATAGGACGATGCGTCTTTGATGCGAAATCCCTGATGAGTGTCCTGATGATCGCCGGAAACCCGGATGCGGTTGTGGAAGCCATACGAACGATATCGAAGCATTTAAAAAGAAATTTAAGGATTACCTTCAGTAAGAAAAAAAGTCGGAAAGGCACTGTGTGTAAGATGCATGGTGTCTTTTTTGATGCACGAAAAAGCGGGTGAAGTATCTTGCCGGGGAGACGTGTGCATGGTAAAATAAAGTCTATTGGGATGGAAATAAGAGAATCAAAAGAACGGGCTGATGTAGAAGAAGTTTTTTCGTAAAAAAGGAGGCACAAAGTGGAAGAAGAGAAACTGGAAAGAAGCATCAGAAAATCAGAGATTCCCGGACTTACGAGGGAAGAGGAGGAAGCACAGCTTGCGAAGGTGATCGGGATTGCCGAGCAGAATCTGGAACAGGCGAAGGCGGATATCCGGCTGGCGAATGAGGACCTGGCGGATCTGATGGAGACGTACGACGCAAAAGAGGCGGAAGCCTGCGCTCTGGAACAACGCGACGGCGAAGCTGAATGCGTACCAGCACGGCATGGCGCGGCTGGAAAAAGCGAGAAAGAAGCCGTATTTCGGGCGGAATTTGACTTTCAGGATCCGCGGCTTTCGTTTTTAGAGTCCTATTACATCGGGCGCGTCGGCATTTCCGATGAGAAGGCGGAACCGGTTGTGCTGGACTGGCGGGCGCCGATTTCCTCCGTCTATTATGAGAACAGCACCGGGCCGTGCAGCTATACGGTGAGTTCAGAGGGTACTTTTTCGATCGATCTGAAAAGAAAGCGGACGTATGAGATTGAAAATGACCATCTGAAAGACTTTTTTGATTCCGATGTGGTAGCGAACGATGAATTGCTGACAAAGTATCTGGCGAAGAACAAAAAAGCGGTGCTCGGTGAGATCATTGCGACGATCCAGCAGGAGCAGAACCTCATTATCCGCAGATCCCCGAAGACGAATCTGATCGTACAGGGCGTGGCTGGCTCCGGAAAGACGACGGTGGCGATGCACCGGATTTCGTACATCCTCTATAATTACGAGGAGGACTTCCGGCCGGAGGATTTCTATATCATTGGAAGCAACCGCATTCTGCTGAACTACATTACCAGCGTTCTGCCGGAACTCGATGTATACGGCATCCGTCAGATGACGATGGAGCAGCTTTTCATCCGGCTTCTGTATGAGGACTGGGACGAAGAAAAGTACATGGTACACACCATCGACGCGCGGATGAGAAAAACAGCATAAAGGGCGGAAGCGGCTGGTTTTTCGATCTGGAAAATTTCTGCCGTACGTACGAGGCAGAGCAGATTCCGCGGGAGCCGGTGCGGCTGGAAAAAACGGGAACATTGCTTCTGGACGCCGAGTATATTGATAACTATTGCAGGGAGCAGTCCACACTTTCCATGGAAGGAAAGATGTGCATGCTGAACGAGATCCTGCTGGCAAAATTTGAGAATGAGGTTTCGGGAAAAGAAGTGACGTTTCCGGCGCGCGAAAAAAAGGCGCTGAAGCGGAAATACGAGAAATATTTTGGAGATGGAAAATGGCGGGGATCCATTTTTGATCTCTATTTACAGTTTCTGGAGCAGCAGGCGGAGAAAGGAAAAGCGGTGGAAGTGCCGGAAAACTCCTTTGATGTCTATGATCTGGCGGCGCTGGCATACCTCTATAAGCGGATCAAGGAAAACGATCCCGTGCGCGAGGCGAGCCATGTGGTCATCGACGAGGCGCAGGATTTCGGGATGATGGCGTACCAGGTGCTTCATTACTGTCTGCGTGACTGTACGTATACCATTATGGGAGATACGTCGCAGAATATCCATTTTTCCTACGGCCTGAACGACTGGGAGGAGCTGAAAAAGCTGATTCTGACCGGCACGTACGATGCGTTCGGCGTTCTGCGGAAGAGTTACCGGAATACGGTGGAGATCTCCGATTTTGCAAACGAGATTCTGCGGCATGGGGACTTTGCGATCTATCCGGTGGAGCCGGTGCTGCGGCACGGAACGGCGGTGCAAAAGGAAGCGTTTGCGGATGAGGCTACGCTCCTGGCAGCTGGAGTGCAGAAGATCAAAGCGTGGCAGGAGCAGGGATATGAGACAATTGCCGTTGTATGCCGGGATGAGGCAGAAGCGGCTGCGACGGCGCGGAAGCTGAAAAAATATGTGCCGGTTGTGGAGGAGAATCTCGAGACGGCAGAATTTGGCGAGGGCGTGATGGTGCTTCCGGTTGCGTATACGAAGGGACTCGAGTTTGACGCGGTGCTGCTTCTTGATCCGACAGAAGAAAAATATCCGGAGAATGACGGACAGGTAAAGCTGCTTTATGTAGCGGCAACGCGTGCGCTGCATGAACTGGCAGTGCTGTATACGGGAAAACTCACAGGAATCCTTGCAAAGAAAGCGCCAAAGGGCCGTCACAATCAGGAATTTGCCAGGGAAACGCTGACGAAGGCGAAGGAGTATGAGAAGGTTTCGCTGACGCAAAAAGAGACGCGTGAGGAGAACCGCGCGATCGGCATCCAGGAGATGGACGAGCGGAACAGCCACGGACCAAAAAGGATTGTAATTAAGCCGGAGCAGATACCGGGAAGGGCGCCTGGAAATACAAGCACGACGGGAACAGCGGTGATGCCAAAAAGCAGTACGGGCATGCGGAAAGCAGCGGCAGAAACAGGAAAAGAAATTGCCGCAAAGACGATGCAGCAGCGTGCGCCGGAAGGAGTTTCGGCTGTCTTTGCCGGTGCCGCCTACCGTGGAAAGACAGGCGGCAAAGCACCGGGCAGCAGACCGGCGACTGCAGGAATACAGTCAGAAAAAGCTGAACAGCCAGAGCACATGAATACATCGCCCTACGCTTTTGGGGCAATTCCGGAAAATGAACTGCTGCGCATGAAGGGGCATTCGAGGATCAAGTGCGCGGTGAAATGGGCAAAGAAAGGAAAAGCAGCGGTTGAGATGGCGAGCATGTACGGCATTCTGCGCATCACGCCGATTACGCCGGAGGTCATCCGCATCAGCTTCGTAAAAGGTGTGACGGCAAAAGTCCAGGACACGTACTGGAAGCCAAAGGCGGATACCTCGTTCCCCTGGAGTGCAAAGGAATCGAAGACGGCGGTTCTTGTCGAGACAGAGAAGCTGCGTGTCATGGTGGAAAAAAAGGACGGCGCGGTGCAGTTCTTTACGCCGGATCACAAACTGGTTCTTTCCGAGAAACGAGACGAGCCGCGCATGATCGACGGCGGCATGACATGGACATTCTTTGACTGGAGCGGTTCCGAAAAGCTGAAAGCAAAAGGCATTCTTTCGACCGAGTGGCTGGATTTGACCGCGAAGGCGCGCTACGTCTCGTTTGGCGGAAAGCAGGCGCGGATGCCGCTTGTCGTCTCAAACCGCGGCTACGGCATTGCGGCCGCCGCGTCCCGGACGGCACTGCTGTGCAATGTACGGACGTTTGGAACGTATCTTCACACCGCAGGGGACGGACAGATTGATTATTACTTCATTCTCGGAAAAGACCGGGAGGAAATTGTAAAACAGTATAAAGAGCTATAAAGGAGCAGACATTTTATGAAAACTCTGGTAATTGCAGAAAAACCATCCGTGGCACGCGACATTGCGCGCGTACTGGGGTGCAGCAAAAAAGAAAACGGAGCGCTGGCGGGAAACAAGTATATCGTTACCTGGCGCTCGGCCATCTGGTGACGTTAAAAGATCCGGAAGACTATGACAAAAAGTATAAGGAATGGAATATGGCAGTTCTGCCGATGATGCCGGAAAAACTGCAGATCAAGGTCATTCCGCAGACGGGAAAACAGTACCATGCGGTGGCGACACAGCTTGCGCGGAAGGACGTGAATGAGATTGTCATTGCAACCGATGCCGGACGCGAGGGTGAGCTGGTGGCGCGGTGGATTCTCGACAAGGCACATAACCAGAAGCCGTGTAAGCGTCTCTGGATTTCCTCTGTGACGGACAAGGCGATCCGTGAGGGTTTTGCCAATCTGAAGGATGCGAAAGAGTACGACAATCTCTACCGCGCTGCCGTTTCCCGTGCCGAGGCGGACTGGCTCGTCGGCATCAATGCGACGCGGGCGCTGACCTGTAAATACAATGCACAGCTTTCCTGCGGCCGTGTGCAGACGCCGACACTTGCCATGATCGCACAGCGCGAGCAGGAAATCCGTGAATTTGTCCCGAAACCGTATTACACGGTGACGGCCGCGGCGGGCGGTGTGGTCTACACCTGGAAAGATGAAAAATCGGGCGGTACAAGAATCTCTGATCCGGAAAAGGCAAAGCAGATCGCAGAGAAGGCAAAACGGTATCCGCTTGTCTTACAGAACGTAGAAAAGAAGAAAAAGCAGAAAGAAGCGCCATTGCTCTACGATCTGACGGAGCTGCAGCGCGATGCGAGCGCACGGTTCGGCTATTCGGCAAAACAGACGCTGAATCTGATGCAGAGCCTCTATGAGACCCATAAAGTCCTTACGTATCCGCGGACAGATTCACGGTATCTGACGAAAGATATCGTGCCGACGTTAAAAGAGCGGCTGGATGCGGTCAGCATCGGCCCGTACAAAGCACTGGCCCAGCAGGCGAAGCGCAGTCCGCTGAACGGAAAGCTCTCCTTTGTCAATGATGCGAAGGTTTCCGATCACCATGCCATTATCCCGACGGAGCAGTACGTGCAGTTATCCGCACTCTCGAACGAGGAGCGCCGCATTTATGATCTTGTTGTGCGCCGTTTTCTTGCGGTACTGCTGCCGCCGTGTGTATATGAAGAGACGGTGATCCAGGCTTCCATCGAAAAGGAATGCTTTACTGCGCGCGGAAAGCGCATGGTCGAGAAAGGCTGGCAGGAGGCGTACGAGGATAACCGGTACGACGAAGAGGATGAGGCGAAAGAAGAGGTGCGGGAGCAGAATCTGCCGCTTCTGGAGGCAGGCATGAAGATCGGGCAGCCGAAGATCAGTCTCCGCGAAGGAAAGACAAAACCTCCGGCACGCTTCACGGAAGGCACGCTGCTCTCCGCGATGGAAAATCCGGTCCGCTACATGGAAAACCGCGACAGCAGCCTGGTAAAAACGATCGGTGAGGCGGGCGGCCTTGGAACGGTTGCGACCCGTGCGGATATCATCGAGAAGCTGTTCCGCAGCTTTCTGCTGGAGAAAAAAGGCAATGAGATCTATCTGACCTCGAAAGCACGCCAGCTTCTGAAGCTGGTTCCGGCGGATTTGAAAAAGCCGGAGCTGACGGCAAGCTGGGAGATGCAGTTAAACGACATTGCAAAGGGAAAGAAGCGGCGCGATGTGTTTATGAAGGAGATCCGCAGCTACACGGTGGAACTGATCGATGAGATCAAGACGGAAGAGGGAACGTTCCGCCACGACAACCTGACGAACAAGAAGTGCCCGAACTGCGGAAAACGGCTGCTTGCGGTGAATGGAAAGAACGCAAAACTGCTCGTCTGCCAGGACAGAGAGTGCGGCTACCGCGAGACGGTTTCCCGCACGACGAATGCGAGATGCCCGGTCTGCCATAAGCGCATGGAGATGATCGGAAAGGGCGAGGATGCGACGTTTGTCTGCGCCTGCGGCCACAAAGAGCGCATGACAAAATTCCAAGAGCGCCGCAAAAAAGAGGGCGGCGGCGTGACGAAGCGCGATGTGGCAGCTTATATGAAGAAACAGAAAAAAGAGGCCGAAGAGCCGGTGAACAATGCGTTTGCCGCAGCATTAAAAGGAATTAAATTATAAAAAGGGAGCGAGTTCTGCCGAAAATCAAAAAACGGCGGAACCCGCTTCTTTTGTTAAAATCGTTGAGAAAAAGGTCAAAAAAAGTGATTGTTTTATGCAGAGTTATGCCGTAAAATAGAAACAAATGATATAAGAAACAGGAAAATTCTGAAAATAACAACAGGGAGGTTTTTCAATGAAACAGACAGATCTGGAAAAACTGCTGGCGGATATGTCGCTGAAAGAGAAAGTAGATCAGATGCTTCAGTTAAGCGGAGCATTTTACCTCGGGGATGAAAACAGCGTCCTGACCGGCCCGGCAAATGACATGGGAATCGGAAAAGAGGACCTGGAGATGGCCGGTTCCATTCTCGGTGCAGCCGGTGCCGATACGATGAAAAAACTGCAGGATGACTACATGGCAAAACAGCCGCATCACATCCCGATGCTGTTCATGATGGATGTCATTCACGGCATGAAGACCATTTTCCCGGCGCCGCTGGCGCAGGGAGCCACTTTTGATCCGGAGCTCTCCGGCGAGTGCGCGTCTGCAGCCGCAAAAGAAGCATCCGCGGCCGGACTTCACGTTACCTTTTCTCCGATGGTTGACCTTGTGCGCGATGCGAGATGGGGCCGCGTTGTGGAATCCACAGGCGAAGATCCGTACCTGAACAGCCGCTTTTCCGAGGCGATCGTAAAAGGCTTCCAGGGCGATGATTTAAAAACACCGGGAAAAGTTGCCTCCTGCATCAAACACTTTGCAGGCTACGGCGGAGCAGTCGCAGGAAGAGATTACAACACCGTAGAGCTCTCAGAGCATACCTTCCGTGAATTCTATCTTCCGGCATACAAAGCAGGCATCGATGCGGGCGCAGCGATGGTGATGACATCATTCAACACGATCAACGGCGTTCCGGCGAGCACCAACAAATGGCTGATGCGCGATATCCTGCGCGGCGAGATGGGATTTGACGGCGTGCTGATTTCTGACTTTGCAGCCATTCTGGAAACCGTTGCCCACAGAAGCTCGAAAGATGCCGCCGATGCAGCGAAAAAAGCGCTGGAGGCAGGCGTGGATATTGATATGATGACATCCGTTTACGCCGCAAACCTCTGCCGTCTCGTAGAAGAAGGTGAAGTGGACGAGCATCTGATTGACGAGTGCTGCCTGCGGATTCTGGAGCTGAAAAACAAACTGGGACTGTTTGAAAATCCATATAAAGATGCGGATGCCGAGAAAGAGAAAGCATACAACCTCTGCCCGGAGCACTGTGCACTGGCGAAAAAAGCAGCGGAGGAATCCTTCGTCCTGCTGAAAAACGACGGTGTACTGCCGCTCGACACTGCGAAAAAGATCGCATTTGTCGGCCCGTATACCAACAATCATGAAATCAAGAGCAGCTGGTCCTTCACCGGCGACAGCAAGGACTGCGTGACGATTCAGGAAGCAGCCGAGAAAGTCTTCGACGCATCACGCACCACGTATGCAGAAGGATGCCCGGTTATCGGAAACGATGTGGAGCTGATCGGATTTACTGAGACGACACCGAAAAAATACAGTGAGGAAGAGCTTGCTGCCATGGAGCAGAGCGCACTACAGGCAGCAAAAGAGGCCGATCTCGTGGTAATGCCGATGGGTGAGCATTATCTGCAGAGCGGCGAGGCGACCAGCCGTGCCATGATCGATGTGCCGGAAATCCAGATGGAGCTGTTCCGCAAAGTGCTGGCCGTCAACCAGAATGTGGTTGTCGTTCTGTTTAACGGCCGCCCGCTGGATCTGCGGGAAATCAGCGCTAAAGCAAAAGCCATTCTCGAGGTATGTTCCCGGAACGAGGGCGGAAGCGCTGTTGTGGATGTCCTGACCGGAAAGAAAAATCCGTCCGGCAAGCTGCCGATGAGCTTCCCGTACTGCGTGGGCCAGGCACCGGTCAGCTACAACGAGTATTCCACCGGAAGACCGAATCTGCCGGGCATGAAAGAGCGGTTCCGCTCCAAATATCTTGACATTCCGAATGCACCGCTGTATCCGTTCGGCTATGGTCTTTCCTACACGACATTTGCCATTTCGGATGTCGTGCTTGACCAGAACGAGATGGATAAGAATGGCAGAATTGCAGCAAAAGTAACCGTGAAGAATACCGGTGATGCTGCAGGCTGCGAGGTTGTTCAGCTGTACATCCGCGATGATTATTCCGATGTGGTTCGTCCGGTGAAAGAGCTGAAAGGTTTCCGGAAAGTAGAGCTTGCCCCGGGTGAGGAGCAGGAGGTTACGTTCTATATTACCGAAGAGGATCTGTGCTACTACCGGCTCGACGGAACCTTCGGCAGCGAGCCGGGTACCTTTACGGTGATGATCGGCAACAGCAGCACGACGGAAAACAGTGCAGTATTTACTTTAACACCAGTAGACAAGAAGTCCCCCGCTTCTAAAGCGGTGGGATGAATTGTTAAAAGAAACATAACGGCAGTGGCAGGCGGAGAGAAATCGGTATCCTCCACTGACATGAGGCAAATCACAGTCGAACTATTCTCGACATGTCAGACTCCGTGAAAATACCGACTGTGAGTTGAAACAAAATAAATTGGGAAAAGAAGGGTGAAACTTATGGAGAAAACAACAAAAAACGGAATCCACCGGATCCGCCAGGAGGGCGGAAAAACGATCGCCTGGGCAGAAGAGTCCGGAGTTAAGGTACTGGAAAAAGACGGGTATTACTTTAAAGACCTGGCAAAAACCGGCGAATTGCTGCCGTATGAGAACTGGCGCCTTTCCGATGAGGAGAGAGCCGCAGACCTTGCGGGCCGTCTTTCCATCGAGGAGATCGCTGGCCTTATGCTGTACTCACCGCACCAGGCCGTACCGCCGATGCCGGGCGGTCCGTTCCAGGGAACGTTTGACGGAAAAACGTATCTGGAATCCGGCAAAGAACCGTATGCGATTTCCGATCAGCAGAAAGAATTTCTGGAGGACGAGCATATCCGCCATATCCTGCTGACGAACGTGGAAAGCCCGGAGATTTCCGCAAAATGGAGCAATGAGCTGCAGAAACGGCAGAGACACTGCCGTATGGTATTCCGGTCAACCTCTCCTCCGATCCGCGGAACGGAGCAAAGGATTCCGGCGCGGAGTTCAAGAGCGGCGGAAGCGAGATCAGCAAATGGCCGGAGGGCGTTGGTTTTGCAGCCTGCTTCGATCCGGAAGTAGCCGGACAGTTTGCAAAAGATGCTTCCCGCGAATACCGGGCACTCGGTATCACAACGGCACTTGGACCGCAGATTGATCTCTGTACCGAGCCGAGATGGATGCGCTTTGTCGATACGTTTAGGCGAAGAAGTGGAGATGTCCAAAAAGCCTACCAAAGCGTACTGTGACGGTATGCAGACAACGGAAGGGGAAGCAGACGGCTGGGGAAAAGACAGCGTCAACACGATGGTCAAACACTGGCCGGGCGGCGGCACCGGAGAGGCCGGACGCGATGCACACTATGCATTCGGACAGTTTGCCGTTTATCCGACCGGAAATTTTGAGGAGCATTTAAAACCGTTTACCGAGGCAGCCTTCCACCTGGACGGACCGACCGACTGCGCATCCGCGGTTATGCCGTACTACACCGTATCCTACGGCGTGGACAAGAAAAACGGCAAGAACGTCGGAAACTCCTACAGCGAGTACCTGATCAAGGATCTGCTGCGCGGAAAATATGAATTCAAAGGCATTGTCTGCACCGACTGGGGCATCACCAGGATCCGGAGAAGACGATTGAGGGATTTGGAAGCCGCTGCTACGGCGTGCAGGATATGACCGAGGCAGAACGGTGTCTGCTGGCGATCACAAACGGCGTTGACCAGTTCGGCGGAAACAGCGAGTCCGGTCCGATTGTCGAGGCGTATAAGATCGGCTGTGAGAAATACGGCGAGAAAGCGATGCGTGAGCGCATGGAGCTGTCCGCCAAACGTCTTCTGATCAACATTTTCCACTGCGGCTTGTTTGAGGACCCGTATCTTGATCCGGAAGAATCCGCAAAGATTGTAGGATGCGAAGAGTTCTGCCGCCATGGCTATGAGGCACAGCAGAAATCCATCGTCCTGCTGAAAAACAGTGCGAAACGCGCACCGGAAGGACAGAAGGGTGTGCTGCCGCTGAAGAAAGGTTTGAAGGTTTATATTCCGGAGAGAAAGATCGGACCGTCCAAAGCGTTCTTCCGCATCGATCTGCCGGCAAAAACCGAAGATCCGCTGCCGGATGGACTGCCGTCCAAGTACGGTACACGCGTGGCATCACCGGAGGAGGCCGATGTGGCGCTGGTATTTATCGAAAGCCCGGCATGCAACCCGTATTCCACCGAAGATCTTGCGAACGGCGGCAACGGCTATCTGCCGATTACACTGCAGTACCGCCCGTATACGGCGAAAAAAGCGCGTGAGGTGAGCATTGCCGGCGGTGATTTCCGCGAGAATTTCACGAACCGCAGCTATCTTGGAAAGACAAACACTGCCTACAACGAGGCTGATCTCGACAATATTCTCGAATGCCGCCGCGCGATGGGCGACAAGCCGGTGATCGTCTGCGCAACCGTCAACAACCCGATGGTGATGCATGAATTGAAGCCGAAGCCGATGCGATCGTTGCAGAGTTCGGTGTTTCGAGAGCCGCTGTGCTCGACGTTGTCTTCGGCGGTTACAACCCGACCGGCCGTCTGCCGATCCAGATGCCGAAGGATATGGATGCGGTTGAGGAGCAGAGTGAGGACCGTGCGTTGGATATGGAAACCTATATTGACAGCGAAGGACATAACTATGACTACGGTTATGGCATGAATTACGAAGGCGTTCTTCCTGCATGGAAAAAGTAAAAGAATAACAGAAAACCTGATCGGCACCGGGACCGCGTGTGTTTCGGTGCGATATTGGAAACAAAAGACAGAATAAGGAGGACTTAAAAAGAGATGATTGTTCCAAAATATTTCGAAGATTTCGATCACCTGCATGTGAATACCATGCCGAACCGTGCCTACTACATTCCGGCATCCCGCCGCATGGAGGATCTGGTGGAGAACCGGGAGGCGTCGGACCGCTTTTCCTGCTTTCCGGCGACTGGAAATTCTGCTATTTTACCAGTGTTTACGATGTAAAAGAGGAGTTTTTCGCAGAAGGATACGACACTTCTGCATTCGAGACGATTCCGGTGCCGTCCGTCTGGCAGAATTATGGCCATGACCACCATCAGTATACGAATGTCCGCTACCCGTTCCCGGTGGATCCGCCGTATGTGCCGTATGAGAACCCGTGCGGTGCGTACGTGAGAACGTTCGAGTGGAGAAAACAGGAGGAAGCACCGAGGGAATTCCTGAATTTTGAGGGCGTGGATTCCTGTTTCTACGTGTGGATGAACGGCAGCTTCGTCGGCTACAGCCAGGTGTCTCATTCTACGAGTGAATTTGATGTAACAGACTTCTTAAAAGATGGCACCAACACCATCGCCGTACTGGTGCTGAAATGGTGCGATGGAAGCTATCTCGAGGATCAGGACAAATTCCGCATGAGCGGTATTTTCCGCGATGTCTATCTGCTTGCAAGACCAGAAAAAGGCATCCGCGATTACTTTGTAAAGGCAGCGCCGGACGCATCGTACCAGAATGGAGAAGTTTCGATTGCGATTACCTGGAATGACGGGGAACCGCAGGAAGGAACGGCAAAGCTGTTTGATGCAGAAAATCATTTTGTGGCAGAGGCAGCGTTTGGCGGCGATACGGTTCAGATGCATGTAAAAGATGCACATTTGTGGAATGCCGAGGAGCCGTATCTGTATACGCTGGTGCTGGAGACGGCGGGTGAGGTGATCACGGATCATGTCGGCATCCGTGAGATCCACGCGAAGGACGGTGTGCTGTACCTGAACGGCGTGAAGATCAAATTCCACGGAACAAACCGCCACGACAGCGATCCGGTGACGGGATTTGCAATCAGCCTTGCACAGATCAAAAAAAGATCTGAAGGTAATGAAAGAGCACAACATCAATGCGATCCGGACCAGCCATTACCCGAATGCGCCGTACTGTTATCAGCTTTATGACCGTCTCGGTTTTTATGTCATCGATGAGGCGGACAATGAGAGCCACGGCACAGAGGCAATTTATGCGGATTACACGGGCTGGGAAGAGTATGCGAAGAACTGGAATAAACTAATTGCGAACAATCCGGTATTTACCGAGGCAACCGTAGACCGCACACAGCGTTGCGTGGAGCGCGATAAAAACCGCCCGAGCGTTGTCATCTGGTCCATGGGAAATGAGTGTGCATACGGCTGCACCTTCGAGAAAGCCTTAAAATGGACGAAAGCCTTTGATCCGACACGTCTGACCCACTACGAGGCGGCGCGGTATGTGGACGATCCGAAGAAGTATGATTACAGCAACATTGATCTTTACAGCCGCATGTATCCGTCGCTGGAGGAGATCAAAAAAGAGCTCGTCGAGTACGGGGACAAGCCGTATATCATGTGCGAATACTGCCATGCGATGGGAAACGGACCGGGAGATCTCGAGGACTACTTCGAGTTGATTCACAGCGAGGAGAAGATGTGCGGCGGCTTCATCTGGGAGTGGTGCGACCATGCAATTGATATGGGAAAAACGATCGAGGGCAGGAAAATGTACGCATACGGCGGCGACCACAACGAGTACCCGCATGATGGAAATTTCTGCATGGATGGACTCGTTTATCCGGACCGCACCCCGCATACGGGACTGATGGAGTTTAAAAATGTACATCGCCCGATGCGTGTGACAAAATTGATGCCGAGAACGGTACACTGAGCATCAAAAACTATATGAATTTCGTAAACCTGAAGGACTACGCCGTGCTCGGCTATGAGGTGCTTGTGGACGGTGAGGTGACGGAGAGCGGTGAGATCACGGATGAGGCAGTGCTGGATCTTGGGGCTGGATGCGAAACGACAATTCCGTTGAAAATCACAGTGCCGGAGCAGGGAAAATGCGCGCTGAAGGTTACCTGGTATCAGAAACATGCGACAGAGTTGGTGCCGGAGCAGTTCGAGCTTGGTTTTGAAGAAGTTCCGGTGGAGACGAAAGACAATCAGAACCAGAAAGCAAAAGCGATGATGAAGCACCCGGAGAGAACGGCTTCGTTCGGATGGAAAGAGGATGATCATTTCCTGACTATATCGACGGATCAGTTCAGCTATACCTATAATAAGTTCACCGGCCTGTTCGAGGAAATGTGCTATGCCAACCAGAATCTGCTCGACCGCCCGATGGAGCTGAACATCTGGCGTGCGCCGACAGACAATGACCGCAATATCAAGAATACCTGGATGCGTGCGCAGTACGACCGCACCGTGACGCGTGCGTATGAGACGACGGCGCGGGAAGAGGACGGCTGCGTGGAGATTGAGACGAGCTATTCCGTTTCTTCTCCGGCGCTGCAGCGGATTCTTACCGGAGTGATCCGTTGGACAATTTACAGCGACGGAACGCTTGATGTCCACGTAGGAGCAAAGAAAGACCCGGTATTCCCGGTTCTGCCGCGCTTTGGCCTGCGCCTGTTCCTGCCGAAATCGTTTGAAAAGCTGACCTACTGCGGTCTCGGTCCGGTGGAGAGCTATGTTGACAAACACAGAGCCAGCTATCATGGCGTCTTTAACAGCACCCGGCAGAACAGCAGGAAGATATATCCGCCCGCAGGAGAACGGCAGCCACTACGACTGCGATTATGCTAGTCTTGCCAGTGATCGTGCGGTATTGACGGCAGTGGGCGAGAAAACCTCCTCATTCCAGGCATCTATTTACACGCAGGAGGAGCTGACCGCGAAAGCCACAACTATGAGCTTCGGCCGTGCGGAAGCACTGTTTCTGCATCGACTACCGTCAGGCCGGGATCGGATCGGCAAGCTGCGGACCGATGCTGCTGGAAAAAATATCAGCTGAAAGAAACCGAAATCAGCTTCGATGTGCGGCTGAAACCGGAACTGCTGTAAAGTGTAGAATTTGAAAATAAGAAAAGCGCTGTGCCCTCTCTCTGAAAGGTGAGGGAACGCGCCTTTTTTATATGATGTACAAAAAAAGTCTTGATAAACCTATTGAATCGCTATGAATATAGGATTATAATGGACGAAATTATAATTCAAATCCAATCCAGGTGATTCTGGAAAGAGAAAAGGGAAGGAGAAAATCAAGCATGAGTGAAATTACAAGAGATGAGGCATTTACTTTATTAAAAAAATACAACAAAGATCCCTTCCATATTCAGCATGCGCTTACCGTAGAGGCCGTGATGAAATGGTATGCAAGAGAGCTTG
>ENA-OPZM01000318-OPZM01000318.1-human-gut-metagenome-genome-assembly--contig:-NODE-318-length-21244-cov-2.038784_pt1 | contig 21244 bp, 31 predicted proteins | sample MGYA00242478_ERZ504493 | MGnify/ENA primary metagenome ERZ504493 (study PRJEB26092, sample SAMD00036227) | human gut metagenome | host: Homo sapiens | study: EMG produced TPA metagenomics assembly of... | reverse complement strand
GAGATCAATGATACCCCTGTTGTCTATCACTGGAAATATCGACTTGATGAAATCAATCCGAATGAAGAAGCACAGGTTGAAACATTGTCTCTTGAAAAGTCGAGTTAATTAGTGACAACTATACTAGGTTATTTTTTCATCCAGAAGCGCTTCCAGCTCTTCGTAGGATTCCACCTGGTTGATCTCATCACGCAGCTTTGCAGAACCCGGCAGGCCTTTCGTATACCAGGCCACATGCTTGCGCATTTCCCGGATTCCTAAGTAACCGCCTTTGAACTCGATCTGGAGCCTGGCGTGACGCAGCATCGTCTCCTTCAGCTCCTTTGCCGAAGGGCGGCCCGGCATCTGCCCGGTCCGTTCATATTCCAGAAGATCCCGGAATATCCAGGGATTTCCCTGGGCGCCGCGGCCGATCATAATCCCGTCGCAGCCGGTCTCCTCTTTCATTTTTAATGCCTTCTCTCCGGAGGTCACATCACCGTTGCCGATCACCGGGATGGAGACGGCCTCTTTCACCTTGCGGATAATCTCCCAGTCCGCCTGGCCCGAATAATACTGCTCTCTGGTCCGTCCATGCACCGCCACAGCCGCGCCCCCGGCTTCCTCGATCACCCGGGCGATCTCCACCGCATTGACGCAAGTTTCGTCAAAGCCCTTCCGGATCTTTACCGTCACCGGCTTTTCAATGGCCCGCACCGTCTGGTACACGATCTCATACACCAGCTTCGGATTCTTCATCAGCGCAGATCCCTCGCCGTTTTTCACAACCTTCGGCACCGGGCAGCCCATATTGATATCCAGGATCTGAAACGGCAATTCCTCGATCGCCTTCGCCTGCTCGCTGATGATCTTAGGATCCGAACCAAACAGCTGCAGCGACACCGGATACTCTCTGGGATCAATAGACAACAGCGCCTTTGTATTTCTATTTTTATATTGCAGTGCCTTCGCACTGATCATCTCCATACACAAAAGTCCCGCTCCCTGCTCCTTGCAGAGCAGCCGGAACGGGCGGTCAGTCACTCCCGCCATCGGGGCGAGAATGTATGGATTCGCAAGTTTTACGTTTCCTATCTTCATTTGGGGACACCCTTAGTGACGATTGGGGACGTACTCCAACGCCAAAGGTGTACGTCCCCCGTCACTTTTTACTTTCTATTTTTCTCAAATATGATCCGCAGCCCTTTCAGTGTCAGCTGTGGATCGTACACATCTACTACATCAGTTTCTGCCACAATCATCTTGCCCAGGCCTCCGGTTGCCACTACTTTTGCGTCTGTGTAGCCGGATTCCTCTTTCAGGCGCCGGATGATATACTCGGTCTGGCCCACCTGCCCGTACAAAAGGCCGCCCTGCATGCTGGCGACAGTCTCTTTTGCCAGGATGGACGATGGCTTTTTGATCTCAATGGCCGGCAGCATATCGGCCTCGCCCCACAGCGCCTGGGCTGAGGTCCGAAGGCCGGGGGCGATAAGCTGCCTCAAAGGTGCCGTCCGGTCCGATGATGTCATAGGTTGTGGCAGTGCCAAAGTCTACCACGATCACCGGTCCGCCGTGCAGCGTGTATGCGCCTACGGCATCCACGATCCGGTCCGGCCCTACCTGCCTGGGATTTTCCGTGACGATCCGGATTCCGGTCCGGATCCCTGCCGATACTACGACCGGCTTGATATGAAAATATTTGATAATAGCGCTTCCCAGGGAATGATGATATCCGGCACTACTGATGCGATGATCACATGATGGATCTCACTGCTTGGGATCCCGTGCCGCTCCACCAGCTCCTGCAGCGTAATGCCGTATTCATCGGACGTGCGTGGCTGCTTGGACTTCATGCGGAAGGTGCCAAGGATCTCCTCGCCCCGGAACACGCCAAGCGTAATGTTGGTATTTCCTACGTCTATGACAAGCAACATAATCTTTCTACAACTCCTCCCCCAGGAAAAACACCCGGTAATATAACTGCAGGGACTCCAGAAGATCCTGCTTCTCCGTCTGGAGCTTTTTGATCTTCAGCGCACTGCCGATATCATCAAACATGGGGTCGCCTTCCTCCGAAGCCACCTCGAAGCACAGACTCCCATCCTCTTCATATACCAGCGTCAGGATTCCCCCCACATCATGGACATACAGCACGCACATGATCTTCAGCTCATTTTTAATATCATCCGGAAGCTGTTCAAAATCCGGGTTCAGATAATATTTCTCTGTATAAGAATTGGCGCCGCAGAGCACCACCTTTTCTTCATACATGCCAGTTCCTCCTAAGCTTTCCTGCTCTTTTCCAGCGTTGCCGCCATCACGGCCTTGATCGTATGCATCCGGTTCTCCGCCTCATCGAAGACCTTGGACTGTTCCGATTCGAAAACCTCATCGGTGACTTCCATATCCTGGATGCCGTATTTCTCATAGATTTCTTTTCCGATCGTGGTCTTCAGGTCGTGGAACGCCGGCAGACAGTGAAGGAAGATTGCCTTCTCTCCTGCATTCTGCATAACTTCTTTTGTCACCTTATACGGACTGAGCTCCCGGATACGCTCTTCCCATACCTCGTCCGGCTCACCCATGGATACCCACACGTCTGTATAGATCACGTCTGCATCCTTTGTGCCTGCCATGCGTCCTCTGTCAGCGTGATCGTCCCGCCGCTCTCTTTCGCATAGCCTTTACAGGTCTCCACCAGTTCTTCATTCGGGAAATATTTTCCTGTCGTACAAGCCACAAAATGCATCCCCATTTTGGCACAGGCGATCATCAGGGAATTGCCCATGTTATACCGCGCGTCTCCCATGTAAACCAGTTTGATGCCCTTAAGCTTTCCAAAATGCTCCCGGATCGTCAGAAGATCCGCCAGCATCTGGGTAGGATGATATTCGTTGGTCAGCCCGTTCCACACCGGAACACCTGCATATTTTGCCAGTTCTTCTACGATCTCCTGGCCAAATCCTCTGTATTCAATACCATCATACATCCTTCCCAGAACTCTGGCGGTATCCTTGATACTTTCTTTTTTTCCGATCTGAGATCCCTTGGGATCTAAATATGTAGTACCCATTCCCATATCATGGGCCGCGACTTCGAAGGAACACCTGGTGCGGGTGCTGGTCTTTTCAAAGATCAGAGCAACGTTCTTCCCGCGGTAATCGTCCACGGGAATCCCCTGCTTCTTTTTCTCCTTCAGGTCAGCTGCCAGATCCAGAAGATAGGTAATCTCCTCCGGAGTAAAATCCTTGAGTGTCAAAAAGTTTCTTCCTATTAAATTCATTGCCTATCGCTCCCTTATTTCGTGTCTTCTTCCTTCGCGCCCACTTCTGTCAGAGACTTTACCAGCTGCAATGCCCTGGATCTCGGATGGAATAATGATCTTCGTTGCCTTTCCATCCGCCGCCTTTTCAAAGGCTTCCAGCTCTTCATCGTCAATACCGCATCGTCCGCACCAGCTTCTTTCAGGAAACGGATACCATCCGCCGTTGCCTGCTGCACCTTCAGGATTGCCTCAGCCTGACCTTCCGCCTCACGATGGTAGCCTCTTTTTCCGCTTCAGCCCGGAGGATTGCCGCCTGCTTATCGGCCTCTGCATTCAGGATCGCAGATTCCTTATGTCCTTCTGCCACCAGAACGTAGATTTCTTCTCACCTTCGGCCCGAAGGATCGCCTCACGTCTCTCACGCTCTGCCTTCATCTGCTTCTCCATTGCATCCTGGATTGCCGCCGGAGGAATGATATTTTTAAGCTCTACACGAGTAACCTTGATACCCCAGGGATCCGTTGCCACGTCCAGAGACGCCCGCATTTTCGTATTGATCGTTTCTCTGGATGTCAGTGTCTGATCCAGTTCCAGATCACCGATGATATTCCGGAGGGTGGTCGCCGTCAGGTTTTCAATAGCCATGATCGGGTTTGCCACTCCATAACAGAACATTTTCGGATCAGTGATCTGATAAAAGACAACCGTATCAATCCGCATGGTAACATTATCCTTTGTGATTACCGGCTGCGGCGCAAAATCTACCACCTGCTCTTTTAAATCTACTCTTCTTGCCACCCGGTCGATGATCGGAATCTTAAAATGAAGACCGGTTCCCCAGGTCGCCTGATAAGCTCCCAGTCTTTCCACTACCAGCGCCTGCGCCTGTTTTACAATCTTTACACAGGAAATCAGAATTGCTATCACAATGCCCAGTAAAATGATTCCTAAAATGCTTCCTAACATGTCTTTTCCTCCCTCGCTCTCACTATAAGATGTACACCTTGAATCCCGTCAATAACGACTACTGTATTCTTAGGGATCCTTCCATCTGGTTCGTCTGTTTTTGCCGACCACTCCTGACCTTTGACTTCCACAACACCTTTGGCATGGATTGTGTCTACCTCTTCCACCACAAGGCCCTGCTGCCCGATCAGACTCTCCGCATTGGTCTTTTGCCTCTCCTGGTTAAAATACTTTACCGCGATCGGCCTGGTCAGCAAAAGCAGTACTACCGACACCACAAGAAATACCACTATCTGAACAGCAAGCCCAAATCCCAGCCATCCGGCCAGAAAGGCCGCCAGCGCTCCCGCTGCAAACCAGATCGTCGTAAGCCCCATGGTAAGGATCTCAATGATCAGAAGGATCACGAACAGTACCAGCCAATAAATTGTCTGCATAGGCATCTCTCCTTACGCATTATAGTATAGTATTACTTTCTCCTTATCTTACTATACTTTATGGCAGAAAGCAATTCATTCCCTTGTCATCCTCCTGCTTTCCTTATTCCGCAGGCCTGCTTCTTCGCTGCCGCCCCGCCTCAAACATCAGGACCGCTGAAGCGATAGCCGCATTTAAGGACTCTACCTCTCCCGCCATAGGAATCCGGATGTAGGTATCCGCAAGGTCTGCGATTTCCGGTCTCAGGCATTGCCTCATTTCCTATAAGAAAGGGCGCACGGCTTCCGGTAATCCTCCTCGTCATATGCCCGTTTTCCCTCCAGGTGCGCCGCATAGGTACAGATTCCCCGTTTTTTCAGATAGCGGATCCCTTCTTCCAGGTCCTGAATGTAATAAAACGGCATCCGGAAGACAGACCCCATCGTAGACCGTATCGTCTTTGGATTATAAATATCCGCACACTCGCCATCCAGCAGGATGCCTGTAACGCCTGCGCCTTCCGCAGTCCGAAGGATCGTTCCCACATTGCCCGGGTCCTGCAGACGGTCCAGCACCAGCATATGCGGACATGGGGCGTCAGCAACCTCTTCCAGACTGTAGGAAAGCTGACCCACCACGCACAGGATCCCCTGTGGCGTCTGTGTATCGGAAAGATGGGAAAATACTCCGTCCGATACCAGCTCCGGCCGGATCCCGCATGCTGATGCGCGCCGGCGGATCTCTTTCCCCTCTTTTTCTTCACAGCTTTCTGATATATAAATTTCCTGAAGAAGCTTCTCCGGGATTTCCCGAAACATACGGATCCCTTCTACCAGAAACACGCCTTCCGCATCCCGCGCCTTTTTTCTTCTTTCTCAGCTGCACAATCCGTTTGATTTTTGCATTTGATGTACTTGTGATCATTTTATCCTCTCCAGATCCTCATTATGCCCTACCAGGATCAGAACTGTCCCCGCTTCCAGCGCTTTTGCCGGATCCGGATTGACCTCTACCTCATCTCCCAGCTTCGTTCCTACCACATTCACCCCATAATGCTTCCGCACATCCAGTTTTTGCAGAGACTGGCCTACCCAGTGCTTCGGAATCATAGTCTCCATAATGCTGTAGTCATCCGACAGCGTAATCCAATCCGCAAAATTCGCAGACATCAGGTTTTTCGCAACTCTGGCGCCCATCTCCATCTCCGGAAAGATCACCGCGTCCGCCCGATCTTCTGCAGGACTTTTGCATGCAGCTCTGTCTTTGCCTTTGCAAGCACATACGGGACACCCAGGTCTTTGGAAACCAGCGTAGCCATCACACTGGCCTCCATATCGTCTGCAACAGCTACCACGACTCCATCCAGATTTCTGGTCCCAAGAGATCTGATCACCTCCGGATCTCCTACATCCGCCTTTATCGCATAGGAAACTTTACTCGCAATCTCCTCGATCCGCTCCATATGATTATCTACAGCCACAACCTCACATCCCAGGCTCTGCAAAGTTATTGCCACGCTTTCCCCAAAGCTTCCCAAACCAAAAACCGCATATTGCTTTTTCATTATATTCACTCCTCCTATCTTCTCACTCTGTGATTATCCGACCATGATCCTTTCCTTAGGCAGCTCGCGGATCTTATCCCGCGGATTCATCTTCCCGGCAAATACCAGCATCAAAGTTACAGGTCCAATCCGTCCGATATACATCAATATCATCAGCACTGCCTGGCTAAGCCTCGTCAGATTCGGCGTCAGATCCGCCGTCAGCCCCACGGTTCCGATTGCTGATGACGCTTCATAGATCACATCAATCGCAGCGATCTGGTCCGATTCAAAAGTCAGGATCAGAAAGATTCCGACCAGATATGCGGAAACTGCCAGAACAGTAACAGCAAACCCACTCCTGAAGTTTTCCGTAGATATCTTTCTCCCCAGACATTCAATGTCGTTACCGCCCTTGACAAAGGTCATACAGCCTAAAAACAGCATAACAAAGGTCGTTGTTTTTACGCCCCCGGCAGTTCCTCCCGGCGACCCTCCGATAAACATCAGAATACTGTTCACCAGCTTTGTTTCTGTATGAAGTCCTGACTGCGAGATGGTAGCATACCCGGCGGTTCTGTTCGTAACAGACTGGAAAAAGGATGCCATTACTTTTTCTCCCAGAGACATTCCGCCCAGCGTATCCGGATTCCGGTACTCCAGTACAAATACCAAAACAGCTCCCAGCACGATCAGGGAAACCGTCGCAAGAAGGACCAGCCTCGACTGCAGCTTTAACCGGGTGAACCACCATTTACGCGGCACTTCATGCTTATAGATTTTCTTTCCGTTTCCTATTACATCAAACCATACTGTAAATCCAAGGCCCCCCAAGATGATCAAAAGCATTGTTGTAATGTTGATCAGCGGATTTCCGGCATATTTTGTGAAGCTTCCAGAGCCCAGGATATCAATGCCCGCATTACAGAAGGCAGAAATCGAATGAAACACAGAATACCAGATTCCGCGGATCACTCCATACTCCGGCACAAACTGAAAGGAATAGAACAATGCTCCCGCTCCCTCTACTACAAATGTGCCGATAATGACCTTTTTTACCATGCCGACCATTCCGCCCAGCTTATCCATATTATAGGTTTCCTGGAGAACCACCCGCTCCTTTACTGTAATTTTTTTTCGCAGTATCAGGAAAAATGCAGTAGCACATCCTATGACTCCCAGACCGCCGACCTGGATCAGGATCAGAAGGATCACCTTCCCAAGAAGCGTAAACTGTACTGCCGGTGTAATAGTTACCAGCCTGTCACGCAAACCGCCGTCACAGAAGTAAACAAAGCATCCATAAACGCAATCGGCTGTCTGTTACATACCGGAAGCCATAAAAGAAAGCCTCCCAGAAATATAACTCCCAAAAAACCAAAGACAAGTATCTTCATGGTATCCCATCGGATACTCCATTTTTTGCGATGCATATATTTTGTCTCCTTTTCTATGCTTTGTGGTATGCCCCAAAGAAGCAGGCTGATACCTGCATACATTTTGGTACTGCCCCCTGCATTTGTCAATTGCTTATCCGCTCAGAAACTGTTTAGATTTACCCGTCTGTTCTGCATTGAAAAAACTCTTTCATCATCCGGATCATATATGCAGTATCCTCCGATCCGGCTGTTTCATAAGAAGAGTGCATGGCAAGCTGCGCAAGCCCCACATCCGCTGTCCTGACCGCCACCTGATTTGCAGAGATATTCCCAAGCGTAGACCCTCCCGGGACATCTGAATGATTTACATAGGTCTGACAGGGGACTCCTGCCTTATGGCAGAGTTCCCGAACCAGTGCCGCCGACACAGCATCTGTAGTATATTTCTGGTTGGCACTGAACTTCAGGACTACGCCCCCATTCAGATAGGGACGGTTGGTAGGACATGCCTTTTCCGGATAGTTCGGGTGCACTCCATGTGCATTGTCCGCAGACAGCATAAAGCTTCCCGCCACCGCCTGCCGGTATTGTCCGGGCGTACGTCCCAGCGCCTCATTGACGCGCAGCAGCGTGTCCAGAAGCAGCGTAGACGCGGCCCCTTGTCTGGTAGTGCTTCCCACCTCTTCATTATCATATACGCAAAGCACCGGAATCTGATCGTCCGCTTCCGCTGCCAGAAATGCCTGGAAACCAGCAAAGACACACTGCAGGTCATCCAGTCTGCCACTGGAAATATATTCTCCGGCCGCTCCCCAGACCCGGCCTTTCATCCGGTTATACAGGAACAGATCATTTCCCAGGATATCCTCCGGCCGCACCCCGGCGCAGTCTGCAATTTCCTTTAGAAGACTGCCGGCCGCCGTTTTTCCCGCATATAGCGGAAGCATTTCCTTTTGGATTTTTGTTTTCTGGCTGTTCTCGCCATCTCTGCTCATATGGACTGCAAGACTTGGAATCAGGCAGACATCCCTCTTAAGATCCACCAGGAGCGTTTTAAGACTTCCTTTATCACTTACCACCACACGGCCGGCCACCGATAAAGGACGATCCAGCCAGGACGAATCAATCATTCCCCCATACCGTTCTACATTTAATTTCACATACTGGCCTTCCACGCCTATTTCCGGATGCTCCTTAAGCTTAAAGCAGGGAGAATCACTATGTCCTGCCACGATCCGCAACCCTCCGGCCTCTGTTTCCGGAATCCGGAATGCGATCAGAGAAGATCCGTTCCGGGACACATAATAACTCCCTCCGGCCTCCAGCTTCCAGCTTTCCTGCTCCTTAAGCTCCTGAAATCCCTCCTCCAGGAGCGTCCGGCTGATGGTCCGGACTACATGATAAGGAGTGGGACTCTCCTCGATAAATGTAAATAACTGTTCGTTCCTGTCCATAATGCCTCCTGCTATTTTTTTAGATAAAGGGCCCGCAGAGACTCTGCCTGGCCCATTTAGTGTCAGTATAATATATCCATCCTCATTTGTCCACGGCTCATTGTATTCCTTGTCTCCCGCAGGCACTTGTGCTATACTGCTCCTGCGCTGATTCTCAAAATAAGTATCATTTTATCAATATAGGGGAAGTTAAGTTAGGAAGAGAGGTATAGAAAGGACCTATGAATTCTGTAGAGTTATTTTCAAAAACACCGCCGCTGAAGCTGTTTTTCCTTGCTTCAGTTCCAGGCGCCGTCAGCATGCTGGCAAGCGCGCTGTATCTGACCATTGACGGGGTATTCGTCGGACAGTTTCTGGGGCTACTGCGTTCGCCGCCATTAATCTGGCCATGCCCTTTGTCGTCATCAATTTTTCTCTGGCGGACCTGATCGGCGTAGGCTCAGCAGTGCCGATCTCTATCGCTCTTGGCGCCGGAAAAGAAAAAGAGGCAAATAATATTTTCACCTGTGCCTGTATCCTGATCTTTGCCGCAGGGATCCTGATCGGAGGCATTTTATTTCTGCTGGCGCCGCTCCTGATCCGCCTGATGGGTGCGGACGGCGAATTTGCCGGACTGGCGATTAAATATCTCCGGGTGTATGCCCTGTGCTCGCCGCTTACCACCGCAGTGTTCGCCCTTGACAATTATCTTCGGATCTGCGGATATATCCGGGGCAGCATGCTTTTAAATATCCTGATGTCTGTCTTAAGCATGGTACTGGAATTTCTGTTCCTTGCTGTTTTCCACTGGGGCGTCTGGGCAGCTGCGCTGGCGGTGTCTGCCGCAATGATGATCTGTGCCGTGATTGCTTTTATTCCCTTTCTGCGCGGAAAGGCGCTTCTTCGTTTTTGCCGCCCCCGCTTTTCCAAAGGTATCTTCCGTCAGATCATTGCCTGCGGAAGCCCTAACTTTTTAAATAATATCGCCGGAAGGATCACCTCTATCCTTATGAATGCATCCTGGTCCGCCTCGGCGGAGAAACTGCCGTATCTGTCTACGGCGTTCTGATGTTTGCAGAGGGCTTCATTCAGCCGCTTCTCTACGGCATGTGCGATTCTCTGCAGCCGGCAGTGGGCTACAACTGGGCGCCCGGAAATTTCCCGGTCCGTGCCATCGAGAAATGCTGCTTTGCGGCAAGCTCTGTGGTTTCCATCCTGTCCGTATTTGTGATCGCCGGTTTCCCGGATCAGATCACCCGTTTGTTTGTGACCGATGCAGCTTCCGATATTATAGAGCTTTCAAACACAGCACTGAAACTTTTTGCCCTACTTACGTGACCCGCTGGTTTTCCTTTGCCACTCAAAGCTATATGCTGGCCATCGAAAAGCCAGTACCAGCATCAATGATCTCCATATCCACCGCCCTGGTATTTCCGGTGCTGCTGGTCTTTCTCTTATGGCCGCTCGGATTGAACGGCATCTGGCTGAACATGACAGGAACCGCTGTCCTGGCTGCCGTCCTGTCCGCGATCATCCTCCGGAAAGTATGGAAGGAGCTTCATCAGGCTGACAACGCCGAAGCTTAGTCCTTTTTGGCTCCCCGAAGCTTCTCCACCTCTTCCGCCGTCATGCCTTCAATAACCTCCAGAATCTCTGCTGTTGAAAACCCTTTTTTCAGCAGTTTTGCCGCTGTATTTCTCTTTTCTTTTTCGGTTGCTTCCTCAGCTTCTTTCCTCACCTCAAGTACTGCTTCCTCTACCGCCTTTTTCGCATACTCCAGCTTTTCTTCTTCGAATAACTGTCCTACTTTCGTCAACATGATCCACTCCCTTATTCTCTTTGAATCTTCTCTGGTAACCACCTTGTCCGAGAACACCAGCATCCCGGACAGAATAAAGGTCTGTACCTTTACATCTTCTACTTCTCTGGCAAGCGCAAAACATCTCTGGATACATTTCTGCTTCTCTTCTTTTCCTTGATGGGTCAGCGGAAGAATGATAAATTTCATTTGCTCTTCCTCCGTCAGCGGCTTGCCGTTTTTTATTTTCTCTTCTAATTGTATTTCTGTCTTTTCCGAATCAATAATGCTAAGAAAAGCTTCCTCTGTCTGTAATTGCAGGCACCCCACATCAAATATCGCCTGTGTTTTTTCTGGTTTAATGTCCGCAGTGTAAATCACTATCATCGGATCTTCGGCACCTCTGCCGCCCGGGTACTGCCTTCTTCGAAACATCGCTTAACGGTACGCGTGATATAGTTCAGGTATTTCACTTTATCCGCCTGGTCATAATCACTTTCGTAATCCACTAACGCCAGTGAACCATCCTCCAACAAAAACAAATTATCCAGTCTTAGTTCATTCGCTTCAATCGCCGGAAGATTTGTCGGCAGAACCTGACAGATCCTTGGAACATTGATTCCATAAACAGCAAAAGACTTATGCTTCAGGTTCTCTCCCAGGATCTTTGATGTAATATCTTTGTTCTGATATGCGATTTCTGTCATTTTCCCTCCTTACCGCAGCCGCACGATCAGAATCCTGTAACTCTATCGGAGCCTGTTGTTCTAAGCATATTATAAAAACTCTGTATTCAAATAACAAGTCTCCCTTTATGCATCACCAAAGATCCTGCTCCCGCTTCTGCATATTCTATTTTCATACTTTGGGTAACTTCGGCTGAACCGCCGATCTGAATGTTTCTCCAGAACAACAGACTTTTGTTCTGGTACAGATAAGTATAACAATCCGCACCGGCAAATGCAACAAAAAAGCAGTCGGATGAATTATGAGGCTTTGATATCTGTTCCTCTAATACCAAAGCCTCTTCCATTTCTCTAAAAATTCCATTCTAATTTTATTTGATGTACTTTACACGGCTTTTGTCATAGTATCCCCTGGCCGCCGGAGCTTCCTCTGCAATGCCCACGGCCACTGCTCCCACCGGGATACTTTCCACCCCAAGCAGTTCCTGGAAGCCTTTTACCCGATCTTCCACCGGATAAAACCCGCACCAACAGGTTCCATACCCCCAGTTCCAGCGCCTGAAGCAGGATATTTTCAATGGCGCTCCACAGTCCTGGGGCCAGAACTCGTTTCCGCCTTCCTGGAGTTCCGGACGTCCACACACTACGATGGCCAGAGAAGCCGTCTTCATCATCCCGGTATAGCTGGATATCCCGAAATTTTTCCAGGATCTTCCGGTTTTCCACCACCACGAACTCCCAGGGTCTTGTATTACGTGCGCTGGGCGCCATCATAGCAGCCTCCAGTATCAGATCCAGGTCCTCCTGCGGGATCACCGCGCCTTCCCGGAACTTCCGGATACTTCTTCTGTTTCTGATTGCTTCTGTTACATTCATGCTTACGTCTCCTTTCCTTCCATTTCTGTTTCATTTCCATACGGAATGTCATTCACACACATTCTGCTGAAAATACTTTTCTGCCACTGCAAGGAACGCCTCCATCTGGGGCGTGATCCACTTATTTTTATGATAATACATCTGTATCCACATTGACAACGGCAAAAGCTCCGTTTTCACCTGTCTTACAGTTCCCTTTTCAATGGCATGCCTGGCCGAGAAAAAAGGCAGGAAGGAGGCGCCAAACCCGGCCTCCACCATGTGCACGATAGTCTCTGTATTCCCAATCTCCAGCTGCGCCTCCACCCGCAGATCTCTCTCTGCCAGAATCCGTTCCAGCTCATACCGGTAACTCTCCCCCCGTTCTGTCAGCACGAAGGGCAGACGCACCAGCTCCTCCAGCGGAAGCAGCCCCTCTTCCTCCGAGACATACTTCTCCATTCCGGGCAGGGGCTTCCCTGGACGGATAAAAATGATCTCCTCTCTGTGCAGGATTTTCCTCACCAGCCCGGATATCCGCCTTCTTTTCCAGCGTCAGAAAAAGATCCAGACTGTTGCCGCGGATTTCTTCAATCAGCACATCTCTTTTGGATGTGTGCACCACGATTTCTACCTGCGGGCATATCCTGTGAAATTCCATCAAAATCTCCGGCAGGAGTGCCGTAGAAACAGACTCCACGCTCCCCACCCTCAGCACACCGGTGATTTCTCGTTCACTCTGCTTTTTTTCGCTTCCCCTTACTGCATCCACGGCCTGCTTTGCCGTATTCAGAATTTCATTGGCATGAAAAACAAAGTCCTGCCCGCTCTCAGTCAGTACAGCGCCTTTCCCCACTCTCTCAAACAGTCTGATCCCCAGCTCCTTTTCCAGCTGCTTTATCTGGACAGTAACTGCGGACTGAGAGTATCCAAGCTTCTCTGCCGCTTTTGAAAAATTTTTTAGTTCCGCCACCTTCAGGAACGTAATAATACTTCGGAATTCCATACTTCCTCCTATTAAATATTTTCATATATATATGAAATCTATGAATTTAACAAATATCTGAGAGAATGATACTATAAGAACCGAAAGAAAACAAGAATTCAATCATAAATAAATCAGTAAAGGAGTCGTACACGATGAACACAACAAAAGAAAAGACATTAGAACAGGTGACCGAAGAATTCATCCATGATTTCTTTGCCCGCAGCAAGAATCCGGAAAAACAGGATGTGATCGCAGATGCAACTTCCTCCCATCTTAAGCATCTGAAGGAAATCGGAATTCCGGAGAAAGGACGATTGCCTGAAGAGGTGGTGACAGAAATGGCAGAACAGGTCTACGCTTACGGCTATCGTTCTGAGCATCCCCGCTTTTTGGGATTTGTACCGAGCACCGCTTCAAAGCTTTCCTGGCTCGGAGATATTATGACCTCCGCTTTTAACCGCCACGCCGGAAGTATGGCGAATTTCCCGGCGGGCTGTACGATAGAAAATGAGCTGCTTGCATGGCTCTGCCAGAAAGCAGGCTTCTCCTCACAGGCGGGCGGCCTCTTTGTTTCCGGCGGATCCATGGCCAACCTGACAGCGCTTACCATGCACGGGACAAGATCCTTGGCGAAAACCGCTGGCATTTAGGCACCGCCTATGTATCGGAACAGACACACAGCTCTGTTGCAAAAGGCCTCCACATCATCGGAATCCCTGACAGCCATATCCGAAAGATTGCCGTAGACGAAGAGTTCCGTATGGATGTCCGGCATCTTGAACAGGCCATCCAGAAAGATTTAGAAAACGGACTTCTTCCTTTCGCTGTCATCGCCAGCGCCGGAACCACCAATACCGGAAGCGTGGATCCTTTTGTGGAGATTTCTGCCATCTGCAAAAAGCACCACATCTGGATGCATGTAGATGGAGCATTCGGCGCTTCCGTTCTCCTGTGCCGGCAGTACCGTCATCTGCTGAAAGGAATTGAGCTGGCAGACAGCTTAAGCTGGGATGCCCACAAATGGCTGTTCCAGACCTATGGCTGCGGTATGGTCCTGGTGAATGATAAAAGCAATATGGTGAAAACCTTCCACTCCCATCCGGAATATTTAAAGGATCTGGATACTGAGGAAGAATATTTAAATCCCTGGAACTTAGGTGTCGAACTGACCCGTCCGGCAAGAGGCTGAAGCTGTGGCTCACTTTACAGGTCATGGGCAGCAGCGCCGTCAGCGACGCCATTGCCCACGGATTCCACCTTGCGGAATGCGCCCAGCAGGAGCTTGTGAAAAACCGGGATGTAGAGATCGTATCCCCGGCAAGACTTGCTACTCTTAATTTCCGCTATGCCCCGGCAGGACTTACCGAAAAGCAGAAAGATGAACTGAACCTCCGGATTTCGAGAGAGATCATCGCCAGCGGCTTTGCCGGTATATTCACCACAGAGCTAAATGGCAAAAAGGTACTCCGTATCTGCGCCATCCATCCGGATACGACCCAGGCGGATATCCGGCAGATCATCCGCCGCCTGAATGACTACTACTATGAGCAGAGGTCTAAGATACAGCCTTCCGCCATGGATCAGTTTGCATCCTGATCCTGGCCGGATTCACGGTATCTTTTCCAGCCCCACCAGTCAGGCACCAGCTCTTCCAGTCGTTTTACCTTTCTTTCAGGGTAGTCTGTCATAATCTCTATATCCTTATTTCTAGGAGACAACTGAAGGAGGAACTCCCGGCATGCGAGACACGGGATGTCATCTCCTCCTTCACGGGGCTCCTGGTCCCGGAATACGATCAGCCGCTTGATCACAGTCTGCCCACTGTTTACATACATATTGAGAGCTGCCACACGCTCCGCGCAAAGATCCATGACCCCGCAGCAGCTTTCCACACAGAATCCCGTGTAGATTTCCCCGTTTTCACTTTCCAGCGCACATACCACATGATGCGCATACAAAAACGGCGTCACCTCCTGCGGACGGTATTCCTCTTTTGCCTTCAAATACATTTTTTCCCAGATATCCATGCTTCTTTTCCTCTTCCTTATTTTTTCCCGCCACCGTACAGGTGAAATTCCCGCTTTGTAAGCCCCAGATCCAGCGCCTGGTACATATACCGGGCGGCTATGGATGCATAGGGGCTCCACTTTTTTACACTTTTTCCGGACCGCGGCAGGTGAAACATCATCGGTCTTATACGTCCACTGATATCCCTGCAGAAACGCCACGTCCTCCACCGGCAGTACATCCGGACGGTCCAGAGAAAAGATCAGATACATTTTTGCCGTCCAGCGTCCGATGCCCGGAAGCTTTGTCAGCTGCTTTATAATTTCTTCATCAGACATCTGTGAAAACCCTGCAAAGTCAATTTCTCCACTTTTCATACTTTCTGTGAATCTCCGTATGTACCGGACTTCGCACCCGAGATCCCGATAGAACGGATTTCCTCATCTGTCAGTCTTCCCACAGTCTCCATGCGAACCTCTCCGCCGCAGCGGTCTATCAGCCTTCCATAGATCACATCTCTCACTTTATTGGACAACATCTGCCCGATGATCTGATTCACGATAAAAGAGTAGCTGTCCTGATACGGAGTGTACGTGAGAGGCCCCACCATCTCGATCACCCTGGCAAGCCTTTTGTCCTTCCCGCACAGGTACCGGATCGAATCTGTATCCGCATCTAATCTGATCATTTCCGCCATATGCTCCTCCTCTATCTACTGATGGTATCCCAGAGGTCTCCATATCCGTAGCAGTCCACAAAGTACTTCAACCCTTCCACTACTTCATCCTGCGTATAATTATGGCTTTCCAGAAATTCCTCTGTCTGCGCTCCCAGCTTCTCATAAAATAAAAGCCCCAGTTCAAAATAAGCCGGGTTGTCCGGATCCATCTCATCCAGCAGAAGATTTTCCGCCTCATTGACCTGCCCATCTTTTATCATGGCAAGGAGCTCTCTATATCGGACCGCCATCTCAGCAGAAACGCCTGCTTCTTCGTCCTTGTCTATATCTTTCTGAAACAAAAGGCGGATCAGTGTCCGGACCACTTCATGGGTCAGTCTCATAATATAGTCTTTATCTTCAATCATCTTTCTTCTCTCCCCTGCAAAAATTCTTCGGCTTCCTCCCTTTTTCGGAAAATCATAATTTCCTTTCCCCGGCCGCTGTACTTTCCAGCAATTCATATATTTTCGGAAGCTGCTCTTCCGGGAAATCCACGATCCACTGCCGGAATTCTTCATCAAACTCCGTTTCCACCCAGGGCATATCCGCCCGCGGCCTGCCTATTCTTTCTTCCACTCCCTCTAGACAAAGCTCCACCGGATAATCAAGCAGAAAAATCGTGTCACAGGCCGCGATCCTTGCTTCCATTGTCCTCAGATAGTTGCCGTCTATGATCCATCGGTCTTTTGCGAGGATCTCCTGAAGCTGCATATCAAATTCTTCCCGGGAAACATTGGTCCGGTCCGGCAGATGCCATATCATGTCCAGATAATAGAGCGAATTTGGGATGCATCCCTTAATCTCCTTGCGAATGTACTCTTTCCGGCTCCAGGACTCCCGATGACTATAGCTCTCTCCATTCTGTCTCTCCTTATCCTGCCATTTTTCCATTCTTATTCCTGTCTTAGATACAAAAGCATCGGCTCCAGATATTTCCGGTCCGTCCAATCGCAGGTTTCCCCTGCGGCACACATCAGGGCGAACATCATATCCGGTCCCTCCATACTTTTCCTGTTACGAGCATATTTTATCATATCTATATCTTGGAGTCGACCTCCACATTGTGCTATAATATATTCATACGCTACAGTGCCGGTTCAGACCGGCACTGATATTACGAAAGGAGCATTTTCAAAATGAACGAAAGAATCTCACGCGTATTAAAAAAAATGGAGGAAAAAGGTATCACTCAGCTGATCGTTTCTGATCCGCTCAGTATCCGCTTCCTGACAGGGATCATGGTAAATCCGGGGGAAAGATTATATGCCCTGATCCTTCGTACAAGCGGAAAGCACACAATGCTTTTAAATTATCTGTACTTTGTAAAAGATACCGGATTTGAAGAGGTTTGGTTCTCCGATATGGAAGACCAGATTTCAATCATTGCTGACCAGATCGATCCATCCGTACCTCTTGGCATCGACAAAACCTGGCCGGCACGCTTCCTCATCCCGCTTCAGGAGAAGCTGCCAGAGCTTAAGACTGTATGGGGCTCTGACTGTGTAGACGGTGTACGTGCCGTAAAGAACGAGGAAGAAATCGCCATCATGAAGAAGGCTTCTGAAATCAATGACGCCGTTATGGAAAAAGTCATTGATTTCATCAAAGAAGGCATGACCGAAAAAGAGATCGCCGACTTCATCGATTCCGAATACCTGAAGGCCGGAGCAAGCGGAACAAGCTTTGACACCATCGTATGCTTTGGACCAAATGCTGCTGATCAGCATCATATCCCAAGCGAAACACGCACACTGAAGGCAGGAGAATGTATCCTGATCGACATGGGCTGCGTATGGCAGGGATACTGCTCTGATATGACCCGTACCTTCTACTGCAAATCCGCAGATCCGGAGCAGACCGAGATCCACGATATCGTCCGCGAAGCAGTATTAAGAGCAGAGTCTGTGATCAAACCGGGCGTACGCTTCTGCGATATCGATGCACAGGCAAGGGATTACATCGATGAAAAGGGTTACAGCGAATACTGGAAGATCCGTCTGGGCCACTTCATCGGCCAGGAAGACCATGAATACGGCGATGTCAGCCCGATCAACAAGAACGTGGCTGAGCCTGGCATGATCTTCTCCATCGAGCCTGGTATCTATCTAGAAGGAAAACACGGTGTCCGCATTGAGGACCTGGTACTCGTAACCGAGGACGGCTGCGAGCTTCTGAACAAAGTAGATAAGAAATGGCGCATCGTAGGATAATGTGAACAAATTGTGAACGGGGACGTACACCTATTGCATAGGTGTACGTCCCCGTTCGCAATATCCCCTGTCCCCTTTTGCTCATTTCTGCAGCCCGTGAATCTTACTGCGGATCCGGCAACGCACCGCATGGGCGCCAATCATCACGGCCGCCGCCCCTATTGTGACCCAAACCGGCCACCGGTATCCCGAGCCCAGCAGGACAATGGACAATCCTAAAAATACTGCGCTTATCGTCTCAATGAAGTCTACAATTTTTTTATCTTTTTCCTGCAATTTGCTGATTTGTCTGATCCGGTCAGTTCTCATAACATCTCCTCCTTTTGCTTTCCAGATATCCTCCGCACAAACGGCAGCGGGGTCCAGGCTAAGGAAAGTCTGGTCTGATCGGGAGAGTTCCTGACAGAGATCTATTGACTTTTCTTTTTCTTCTTTTTCTTTCTGTAGTTTTTCGACATATTGATCCATCAGTCTTTAAAAGAAACCTTTTCTTGTTCCAGCCGGTCGGATGTCTTCGACAGAGATTCCAAGGCTGCGTAAAAATTTGATTTTCTCCAGAACTTCCACATCCTCCCGGGAATAGATCCGGTAATTATTTTCTTTACTGCGCTCTGGCCTCAGGAGTCCGGCTTCTTCGTAAAATCGGATGTTCGTCTTCTTGATGCCGACCTTTTCTTCTACTTCTTTGATTGTCATAGATACTCTCCTTTTCCTTTCCTGCCTTTATCTAACACCTTCCAGCTGCTGGAAGGTCAAGCAAAAAGAGTACTTTTTTTCAAAAAAAGCACCGCAAGATCACCCATCGGATGATGTTGCGGTACTGTATCACCTCATATATTCTATACAGACATGGCTCCGATGCTTAAATCCTTGCCACTCCGCTCTTCACCGCTGCTTGGCTGTTGCTTTCGCAACCGCATCTTTTACGCGCGGATCAAAGGCTGCCGGAGGATATAGTCTGCGTTCAGTTCTTCATCGCTGACAAGTCCGGCAATGGCATATGCCGCCGCTACCTTCATCTCATCATTGATATCGGTGGCACGCACATCCAGCGCTCCGCGGAAGATTCCCGGGAAGCAGAGCACGTTGTTGACCTGATTCGGGAAATCGGAACGTCCGGTGGATACGACTGCTGCCCCGGCAGCTTTCGCCTCATCCGGGAAAATCTCCGGTGTCGGATTTGCGCAGGCGAAGATTACCGGCTTGTCCGCCATAGAGCGGACCATATCCTGCGTCAGCGTTCCAGGTGCAGATACGCCGATAAACACATCCGCTCCTTTGATCACATCTTCCAGAGTTCCCTTCTGATGCTCAAAGTTTGTGATCTTCGCCATCTCTTCCTTGATCGGGTTCAGCCCTTCACGTCCCTCGTAAATTGCGCCCTTGCGGTCAGTCATGATCACATTTTTTCAGTCCCATGGACATCAAAAGCTTGATAATTGCGATTCCTGCGGCGCGGCGCCGGAGGTCACGATCTTTACGTCCTCAATCTTCTTATCTACTAATTTCAGTGCGTTGATCAGCCCCGCCAGTGTGATGACGGCTGTTCCGTGCTGATCATCATGGAAAATCGGAATATCACAGCACTCTTTCAGCCGTTTCTCGATCTCAAAGCACCGTGGTGCGGAAATATCCTCCAGGTTGATGCCGCCAAAGCTTCCTGCAAAAAGGCTGACTGCTTTTACGATCTCATCCACGTCTTTGGATCTTACGCAGAGCGGGATCGCATCTACGCCGCCAAACTCCTTGAACAGCACACACTTTCCTTCCATAACCGGCATACCTGCCTCCGGTCCGATATCTCCAAGGCCAAGGACCGCAGTTCCGTCTGTAATGACTGCTACTGTATTCCAGCGTCTGGTCAGATCATAGCTTTTGCTCGGATCCTTCTGGATCTCCAGACACGGCTCGGCAACTCCCGGCGTATAGGCAAGACTCAATGCCTCTTTAGAATCCACCGCTGCCCGGCTGGTAACTTCAATCTTACCCTTTAATTCATAGTGCATTTTTAATGATTCTTTTCCGTAGTCCATGATTCCCTCCTGATGATTGTTTAAATATTGTACTTCCCTATTTTAGCACAACCCTCCGCATTTTTCACTGTTTATCTCAGAAAAATACGGCCTCTGTCCCCTTCACTTTCTCTTTCCCCGCCTTTTTATTGCGCGCGCAAACATTTTGTGGTACACTTATTTTCGGAAAACAGACAACCAATCAGGAGGAATTACTGTGATTCTTGTAAAATGGCTTTCGATTGCGGAACGCTATTCCAAAATATATCTGGATCGTCTGCTTGCTCCTCTGGGGCTCAACAGCAGTCAACATATGTATATTACCGTCATCTGCCGAAATCCCGGCATCACTCAGGAAGAGTTCACTGAATTGACTTACCTAAACCCCAGCAATATTACCCGGCTCTAAATTCTCTGATCCGGTCCGGGTTTATTTCCAAGGAAACGGACCCGAAAGACAGGCGAAAAAACTGCCTGTATCCAACCGCCAAGGCATATGAGGCCAACCGACAGATTCTGGATGCCCTCGACTATATTAAAGATACATTACTTGACGGCTACTCACCGTCCGAAAAAGAGCTTTTTCTGAAAATACTAAAAGAAACCGCTTTGAGAGCCGTTGCTCTCACCAGCCAGAAAGGAGACCCGCATCATGGAACAGATACAGACATCTCAAAATCCATTGGGACATAAAAGCATCCCTTCTCTTCTTACTACCTTTGCAATCCCCAGTATCATGCTACGCTGGTCAGCTCCCTTTACAATATCGTCGACCAGATCTTCATCGGACAGGGCGTCGGCTATCTGGGAAATGCCGCCACAAATGTTTCTTATCCGCTTACCACGATCTGCCTTGCTCTCTCGCTGCTGATCGGTATCGGAAGTGCCTCCCGCTTCTCGTTAAGTCTTGGCGCCGGCGAAGAAGAAAAAGCATGCCGGGTCGTTGGAAACGGTGTCTGCATGATGATCCTTTTTGGCCTCG
>ENA-OPZM01000316-OPZM01000316.1-human-gut-metagenome-genome-assembly--contig:-NODE-316-length-21321-cov-2.525998_pt1 | contig 21321 bp, 29 predicted proteins | sample MGYA00242478_ERZ504493 | MGnify/ENA primary metagenome ERZ504493 (study PRJEB26092, sample SAMD00036227) | human gut metagenome | host: Homo sapiens | study: EMG produced TPA metagenomics assembly of... | reverse complement strand
GCTGCCCTGGCAGACAACCTGCTGGCACTGACCCGCATGGACGCCGCCCAGCGCGCCGCCATGGGCCAGAGCGCCAAAGAATATTATCTTGCGCATTACCGCCGCAGCGAGCTGCTGCGCAAACTGGAACATTTTATTTTGGAAGGCCGCGTTTGATGCCAAACCGGCCGTTCCCCTGATGTGAGGTGCCCTTTTGAATCACCCAGCCAAAATTCTTGTTATCATTCCCTGTTATAATGAGGAAGCCAACATCGTCAGCACCGTGGAACGCCTGCGTGCCACCTGCCCGCAGGTTGACTTTTTGATCATCAACGATTGTTCCACCGACCGCTCGGCTGAATTGCTGGCGGAGCATGGCTACCCGTTTTTGGATCTGCCGGTCAACCTTGGCATTGGCGGCGGCGTGCAGTGCGGTTATCGTTATGCCCGCGCCAATGGTTATGATGTTGCTGTGCAGATGGACGGTGACGGCCAGCACGACCCCGCTTATTTGATGCAGGTCGTTCAGCCGGTATTGGATGGCAAGCTGGATATGTGCATCGGCAGCCGCTTTATCAAGTGCGAAGCTTCCAGACAAGCTTTATGCGCCGGGTCGCATCCGCTTTTTAAGCTGGCTCATCCATATTCTCTGTGGTCAGCGCATTCTGGATGTCACCAGTGGTTTCCGTGCCACCGGTCCCCAGCTAACCGCCTATTTTGCGGAGCATTATGCTTCGGATTATCCGGAGCCGGAAGCCATTCTGGCTGCCACGCTGGCCGGGTTCCGCGTAGGCGAAGCCCCGGTCGTCATGAAAGAACGTCAGGGCGGCGTTTCCAGCATTCGCAGTTTTAAAAGCGCGTATTACATGATCAAGGTTTCCCTGTCTTTGATCATTGACCGCCTTTCTATCAAGAAAATCCACCAGCCGAAAAGCAAATAAGGAGGCACAACGCCCATGACGGCACATTTCCAGTTTTTTTATGATTTTGGGTGCGGCCATCCTGCTGCTGATTATTTTTGCGCTGCTGAAAAAGGGCCAAATGAGCGTAAAATACAGCCTTCTCTGGCTGGCACTGGCCGTGGTTCTTGTCATCTTTGCGGTATTCCCCTATGTTGTTTACGTCCTGCGTGATCTGCTGGATGTACAAATGCCGGTCAACCTGGTATTTATGCTCATGTTCTGCTTTGTGCTGCTGGTGCTGCTCAGTTTAAGCATCGGCGTCAGCCAGCTTGCGGATAAGTGCAAGCGCCTTACCCAGGAAAACGCTATCCTGGAAAAGCGCGTGCGGGATTTGGAGAAAAAACTCAGCGGCAAATAATCCCGCCAAAGGAGTTTGAGGATGGAACTGACAACACTGCTATTTCTTGGCTTTTTTGCGGCAGTGGCGCTTTTGAACTATACCCTGCCCCGTGTTCTGCGCCCTTACTGTCTGCTGGCTGCCAGCTACCTGTTTTACTGTTGGGGGGCCAACGACCGCCTGCTGGTACCGGTTTTGGTTGCGGCAACACTGGTCACATGGGGCTGCGGCTGGTGATCGGCAAATGCCGGATAGGTCCCGTGCGGGTGATTTTCCTGCTTTTGGCGGTGTTCACCTGTGTGGGGCTTTTGTTCTATTACAAATACTGGAACCTGTTGGCGGCAGATATCCTGAGCGGCACGGTATTGCAGCCCCGCACGGATATGGTTACCCCGCTGGGCCTGGGCTACTTTACCCTTGCTGCGCTCAGCTACACCATTGATGTATACAAGCGCCGCTGCAAGGTTGAGCTGAACCCGCTGCATTATGCGCTGTTCGTTAGCTTTTTTCCCACCATGACCACCGGCCCCATTGAGCGGTACCCCCATTTTCGGCCACAGATCCACAAATCCCGCCGGTTCAGCTACACCCGGTGTGCGGGCGGTGCGTTCCGCATGCTGTGGGGCTACACCAAAAAGATGGTCCTGGCGGACAACATGAACCTGTACATCAAGATGGTGTACGATACCCCCGCTGAGATGAATGGCCCCAACCTGGTGGCCGCTACCCTGCTGTTCAGCCTGCGGCTCTACCTGGATTTTTCCGGCTGTTGCGATATCGCCATCGGTGCTGCCCGCATTTTTGGGTATGACCTGCTGGAAAACTTTCACAGCCCGTTCGAGGCTACCAGCTTTGCCGGGTTGTGGCAGCGCTGGCACATGAGCCTGACTGGCTGGCTGCGGGATTATATCTACATTCCTCTTGGCGGCAGCCGCTGCAACGTGGTGCGCCATATGCTGAACACGCTGATCGTGTTTGCCGTCAGCGGCCTATGGCACGGGGCTGACCTGCGCTATCTGGAATGGGGCATTGCCTGCGGCGTGATTTCAGTCATTGCCCAGCTGAGCAAAGCTCCACGCAAAGTGCTGTGGCGCTATAACCCGCTGTACCGCGAGCCTGCCGTGCAGACATTCCTCCAGCGCTGCATCACCTACCTGCTGTTCAGTTTTACAATGGTGTTTTTTGCTTCCGCCATTTACAACGCTGCCCCCGGCGAGGTATTCGCCGGAATACTGCAGGGCTGGCAGGGCGGCTTTGCGGCTGGATGGGAAAGCGTTACCAATCTGGTCACCAGCAGCGGCATTGACGGCCGCCTGCCGGTGGTGTTGACCTGCGGTACCGCCATTGTGCTGGCCATGGAGCACAACGCAACAATGTTGCCCGCTGGATCCGCAAGCAGTGCTTTGTGCTGCGTTGGACGGTCTATTATGCCGCTGCGGTATCCATCTTGTTCTTTGCCGCGTTCGGGCAGTCGGCGTTCATTTACCAGCAATTTTAACGGGGGAGGGAGATCAATTATGCCAACACAGACCCCTGCTTCCGCCCCGCGCGGCACCCAAAAGGTCAGCCGCAGTGCTGTTGCCGCCCCGGCCCGCAAGCCTACCACAAAAGCAAAAAAAATCCGCTCCCTCACCGCGCAGATGCCCCAAAAAGCCAAATATCTTCGTTCGCTTTTTGCATGGTTTGATTCGCCGGTTATACTTTGGCAGCAAAACGTTGTTCAAGTTTGCCCTGTTCATTCCCATTCTGGTTTTCATGGTCTGGTTCAGCTATACGGTAGACCGCAGCGGCTGTTCCAGGGTGAGCTTGCCCCCCGCCGCATTGTGGACTTGATGCTGCAGGGCTATGATGTGAGCAACTTTGAGCAGATGAACGAAATCGAGCGCGAGGTTGTCCAGCTGTTTGCACAGGATGTTCCGGACACCCCGGAAGTGGTCGGCATTGGCTCCAGCCGCGTATTACAGTTCACACGGGAACTTGTCGGAACCGACAGTTTTTTCAACATGGGCGTTACCGGCGCGGATGTGCGCGATAACATGACCAGCTATTATAAGATGGTCTGTTACGGCAAAGCGCCCAAGGTGCTGATTTGGAGCGTGGATCCCTGGGTGCTGTATGGGGACGAAGCCGCCTTTGACAAGCGCGCCGATGTGGAGCTGTACAACGAATTTTTGACTAAGGTTCTCGGTGTTGAAACCGACTATGAGGAAGAGGACCGCGTGGCGCTGTGGAAAGCGCTGGTGGAACCGGCTTATTTTCAGGGCAACGTAGACTATTACTTAAAGAACCGCGGCCAGAGCGTTGTGACGGATGACGATGGCAACCCCATTGACTTTAACCCGGTGGACGGCGACCCTTACAAGCAGCCCACCACCATCAAGCGCTCTGACGGCAGTGTGCTGTATGACCCCGCATTCCGGGATGCCAACACCGACCAGGTGCGCGCCCTTGCCGCCGAAGCCTGCCCCACGTTCAACAGCGTACATATGGAAGGGTTCGACTCGCTTTCCCCCAAGCAGGAAGAAGCGTTTGACAAGTTTATCCAGTATGCGCAAAACCAGGGCACCACGGTGATTTTGGCCCTCTCCCCCTGGCACCCGTACCTGTATGACTTTCTGCTGACGGAAACCGACCAGCACCAGGGCTTTTTTGAAACCGAAAACTGGATCCGCCAGTATGCGCATGACTACAATATTCCGCTGTACGGCAGTTATGACCCCACCTGCATTAAGGGGTTGGATGAGACCGACTTTTTCGATGGCCTGCACTGCAAGGCTCCGGCATCGCCAAGTTCTTCCCCGGTGTGCCGCAGGTGTTGCAGGATGTTGAAAACAACACCCTGCCCGACCCCCTCAGCGTGACCCCGCGCACCACCCTGCCGGTGGATGGTGAGGAGAATGTTGAAAACGTCGGGTAAGCGCTTTGCTTCTTTTGGCAGGTTGTTCCCTGCTTGATTTTCGCCTTTTGCTTACGACTTATAAAACCAGCCGCCTGCTTTGTGCATTTGCACGGCAGGCGGCTGGTTTTTACGTTCGTTTATTATTAAGGGCAACACCGCAATATACCCAAATTGCGGGGCCGCTTTTTCCAAAATTCTGCCTGCATTGTTTGGCTGCCGGTTCCGCGCAGCTGCATTATTTTTCCCATGGGCTGCGGATAATTTCGCCGCTGTCCACTTTCATGCAGCGCTCCACGGTTGCCCCGGCTTTGATGGTTGCACGGGGGGCGGCATGCACACCGTCTTCCAGCACGGCGTTATGGTCCACAATGGCACCGGCATTGATGATGCACCCTGCCCCCACTTTGGTTCCTGCGCCCACAAAGGCAAATGGCAGCACCACGGTCCCTGCCCCCAGGGCTGCGCTGCTGCATACTTCTGCCGCCGGGTGTTCAAACACCGGTGTCTGGTAGCCCGCAGCCACCAGCTTTTGCAGCCATTGCAGCCGCAGCTCATTGTTGCCAAGGCCCACAAAAGCCGCTGTGCAGCGTTCCCTAATGGTGGGATCCAGGTAATCTGCCAGTTTGCCCGCAGCGTCCGGTGCCTGGTCATCCAGGTACAAAATACGGGAATAGCCGCCGCTTCCGCCAGCATTTCTCCCAGCTGTGTGCCAAAGCCCCCCTTGCCAAGCACAAGGGCTGTGTGGAACAATTTCATTGCGATACCCCTTTCCCCTCCTGCCTCATGGCAGTATTTTCTGGTATGGTTATTATAGCACAAAAATCCTTATCAAAAAAGTCATACTTCACCCCGTTTTTCTCCATCAACTTTGACAAAAAGCCCTATCTTATTTTAAACACAATAGGAAGTGCGCCAAAAAAAAGTTTTGGCTCTTGCTTTTTTGCGCTGCACGCTTTACACTTTAATTACAGAGATTTTCCGTACGGGTGTTTTGTGTGTTATTCTGTACACAGCCCGCCGGGGGATCCAGCCATACATTAAAGGATGGAGGGCGACTTTGTGCATTACACGAATCTTTTCGGACCATTCCCGGTCGGTTTGCGCAGCTGTGTTCTTCATGCGGTGTATTATAAGCATAATAGCCTTGTATAAGCGCAGTGTACCCGTGTACACCGCGCTCTTATTTTTTGAAGGAGGATCTGTAACATGCCGAACCGTAAAAAGGTTGCCATCATCATGGGGTCTGACAGTGACTGGCCGGTTGTAAAAAGTGCCTGCGGGGTGCTGAAAGATTTCGGTGTACCGTTTGAGGCGCACATTCTTTCCGCCCACCGTACGCCGGAAGCCGCCGCTGCCTTTGCCAAATCTGCCCGCGCCAATGGTTACGGTGTTATCCTGTGCGCTGCCGGTATGGCGGCCCACCTGGCAGGTGCCTTTGCCGCCAACACCACTTTGCCGGTGGTCGGCATCCCGATGAAGGGCGGTGCCATGGACGGTCTGGATGCTCTGCTTGCTACCGTGCAGATGCCTTCCGGCTTCCCGGTTGCCACGGTTGCCCTGAACGGTGCCAAGAACGCCGCTTACCTGGCCGTTGCATCCTGGCTGTTGCCGATGATGAGCTTGCCGCTAAGCTGGATCAGTTCCGTGCCGACACCGCCGCCGCCATTGCCAAAAAGGACGCCGCCATCGCTGCCGAAGCCGCAGCTATGTAACTTCAAATCCCGGTTTATTTGCTGTTGTTTTATTCCTTTTTATAAAAAGGATTCCATAAATCAATTCATGAAAGAATATAAAGGAGCGCATTACAATGAACGTTGAAATTAAAGAACAGATGTACGAAGGCAAAGCTAAGCAGGTATTCGCAACTTCTGACCCCGAAATCGTTATGGTTCATTACAAGGACGATGCCACCGCCGGCGACGGCGAAAAGAAGGGCACCATCCGCGATAAGGGCATTGTCAACAACAAGCTGTCCAACGCTCTGATGCAGAAGCTGGAAAAAGAAGGCATCCCCACCCATTATGTTGAGGAGCTGAACGACCGCGATACCCTGGTCAAGAAGGTTCAGATCGTTCCTCTGGAAGTCATCATCCGCAATGTTGCCGCCGGCCACTTCAGCCTGCGCATGGGCGTGCCCGAGGGCAAGGTGTTCAAGACCCCCATCCTGGAGTACAGCTACAAGAACGACGACCTGCATGACCCGTTCATCAACCATTATTACGCCTTGGCCCTTGACCTTGCCACCCAGGAAGAGCTGGACACCATTGCCAAGTACGCCTTCAAGGTCAATGAAGTGCTGAAGAAGATCATGCTGGATGCCAACATCCGCCTGATTGACTTCAAACTGGAGTTTGGCCGCCTGTCTGACGGCACCATCATTCTGGCTGACGAGATCAGCCGGATACCTGCCGCTTCTGGGATGCCACCACCGGTGCCCACCTGGATAAAGACCTGTTCCGCCGCAGCCTTGGCGGTGAGGCCGATGCCTACCAGGAAGTTATGAAGCGCCTGCTGGGCTGATTGAACCAAGCTTAGTCCAGCCAATGTTCAGGGTGTACTGGAACCGCCGTTCGCTCTTCCGGTGCACCCTGCCATCGTTTGAAACGGGAAACGGAGAACTGAATGAAGGAGCTTTGTCCCGCCGAAGCACTGCATGAAGAATGCGGCGTGTTCGGTATCTATGATTCCACCGGCAAAACCAACATGGTCAGCGCCGTGTACAGCGCGTTGTATGCCCTGCAGCACCGCGGCCAGGAAAGCTGCGGCATTGCCCTGAACGTGGACGGTGTGCTGACCGGCTACCGCGATCTTGGCCTGGTCAGCGAGGTATTTACCCCGCGCGTGCTGGCTGACCTGCCGCAGGATGCCAAGATGGCCACCGGCCATGTGCGCTATGCCACCAGCGGCCAGCGCACCCGCGCCAACGCCCAGCCCATGGTTCTGCACCACTGCAAGGGCACTATGGCCATCTGCCACAACGGCAACCTGACCAATGCCCCCCAGCTGCGCCACAAGCTGGAAATGAACGGTTCGATCTTCCACGGCACTTCGGACACCGAGGTCATCGGCTATCTGCTGACTCAGAACCGCCTGATCAGCCCGGATATTGAAACAGCTGTCTGCCGCACGATGGAGCAGATCGTGGGTGCTTACAGCCTGGTCATTATGACCCACACCAAACTGATCGCCGCGCGCGATCCTAATGGCTTCCGCCCTCTCTGCATTGGCCAGCTGTCGGATGGCTCCGGCTGGGCTTTTGCTTCGGAATCCTGCGCGCTGGACGCCGTAGGTGCCCACTTTGTGCGCGATGTACTGCCCGGCGAGATCGTGGTGGCAGACTACACCGGCCTGCGCACCATCCGCACCCACTGCGGCACCGCGCCGCACACGATGTGCGTGTTTGAGTACATTTATTTTGCCCGCCCCGATTCCATCATTGAGCACCTGCGTGCATGACGCCCGCCTGCAGGCCGGGCGCTTTCTGGCACAGGAGCATCCGGTGGAAGCCGATGTCGTCATCGGTGCGCCGGATTCCGGCCTGGATGCCGCCCTTGGCTATGCGCAGGAAAGCGGTATTCCCTATGGCGTGGGCTTTATTAAAAACAAATATGTGGGCCGCACCTTCATCCAGGCTCCCAGGCCCAGCGTGAAAGCAGTGTGCGCATCAAATTGAACGCAATTTCCTCCACCGTTGCGGGCAAGCGCGTTGTGCTTGTGGATGACTCCATCGTGCGCGGCACCACCAGCGCCCGCACCATCAAGCTGCTGCGCGACGCCGGTGCCAAGGAAGTACACTACCGCATTTCGGCCCCGCCGTTTGCCCACCCCTGCTATTTCGGCACCGACATCCCGGACGAAAAAGACCTGATTGCCACCGGCCATACGGTGGAGGAGATCCGCCAGATCGTGGGGGCCGATTCCCTGGGCTACCTGAGCATTGAACATGTGACCCAGCTGGCCATCCACAGCAAGTGCGGGTTCTGCACCGGCTGCTTTACCGGCCATTACCCGGTGCCCGCCCCCAACGAGACGATGGACATTGTATACGATAAACCCCTGAGCCAGTCCCAGACCAAAAAACGCCTGTAAGCTGATAAGGAGAGAAACATAATGGAAAAAAGCTATTCTGCAAGCTACGCTGCCGCTGGTGTGGATATTACCGCCGGTTACAAGGCAGTTGACCTGATGAAGCAGCACGTTGCCCGCACCATGAACGAGCACTGCATTGGCGGCCTGGGCGGCTTTGGGGGCCTGTTTGAGCTGGACTGCACCGATATGCCCCACCCCGTGCTGATTTCCGGCACGGACGGCGTTGGTACCAAGCTGCGCATTGCCCAGTACATGAACAAACATGACACCGTTGGCATTGATTGCGTTGCCATGTGCGTAAACGATGTCATCTGCGCCGGTGCCAAGCCGCTGGTGTTCCTGGATTACATCGCCTGCGGCAAAACGTGCCGGAGCGCATTGCCGAGCTGGTTGCCGGTGTAGCCGAAGGCTGCGTGCAGGCTGGCTGTGCCCTGGTTGGCGGTGAGACCGCCGAGATGCCCGGTTTTTACCCGGAGGACGAGTACGACCTGGCCGGCTTTACCGTTGGCGCTGTGGACAAGAGCAAGATTCTGGACAACTCCACCATGCAGCCCGGCGATGTGATCATCGCCCTGCCTTCCACCGGCGTACACTCCAACGGGTTCTCTCTGGTGCGCAAGATCTTTGACCTGGAGAACAACCCCGATGTGCTGAAAAAGACCTTTGACGGCATGGACAAGACCCTGGCGAAGCCCTGCTGGCCCCCACCAAGATTTATGTCAAGCCTGTGCTGGCCGTGATGAAGGAAGTTACCGTCAAGGGCGTTTCCCACATTACCGGCGGCGGCTTTTACGAGAACATTCCCCGCAGCCTGAAAGCCGGCTGCTGCGCTGTGATCAAGAAGAGCGATGTGCGCACCCCCGTGCTGTTTGATGTGCTGGCTAAAGAGGGCAACATTCCGGAGCGCGATATGTTCAACACCTTCAACATGGGCGTTGGTATGATTTTGACCGTGGCTGCCGAGGATGCCGACAAGGCCATTGAGATCCTGAAAGCCAACGGCGAGGATGCTTACCGCCTTGGTGTGATTGGCGAAGGCAGCGGGGTGCAGCTGGTATGATGAAGATTGCTGTGCTGGTTTCCGGCGGCGGCACCAACCTGCAGGCCATCCTGGAAAGCGAACGCCGCGGGGAGAACCCCAACGGTAAGGTTACCCTGGTGGTTGCCAGCAAACCTGATGCGTATGCGTTGGAACGCGCTGCAAACTTCGGCGTGGAAACCGCCGTGGTGCGCCGCAAGGATTACGCCACCAGCGAGGAGTTTGACACTGCCCTGCTGAGTGTGCTGAAAGACCATGGCATTGAGCTGGTGGTTCTGGCAGGATTTTTGAGCGTGCTGGGCCCCAGCGTGATTGCCGCTTACCCCAACCGCATCCTGAACATCCACCCCAGCCTGATTCCCAGTTTTTGCGGCCCCGGCTACTATGGCCTGAAAGTGCATGAGGAAGCGCTGAAGCGCGGCGTGAAAGTGACCGGCGCTACCGTCCACTTTGTCAACGAAGTGTGTGACGGCGGGCCCATCCTGCTGCAAAAAGCCGTGGAAGTGCAGCCCGGTGATACCCCCGAAGTACTGCAGAAGCGCGTGATGGTGGAAGCCGAATGGAAGTTGCTGCCCCAGGCCATTGCCATGGTGTGCAATGGCGAAGCCTGACCGAACAAGGAGGATTCCCGCATGAAAAAGAATCTTTATACTTATCTGGCCGGTAACGAATATCCCGGCCGCGGCATCTGCATCGGCCGTTCGCCGGACGGCACCAAGGCCATGATTGCTTACTGGATTATGGGCGCAGTGCCAACAGCCGCAACCGCGTGTTTGACGCCATCCCCGGCGGCATCCGCACGGTAGCCGCAGACCCCGCCAAGCTGGAAGATCCCCACCTGATCATCTATAACCCGGTTCTGACCCTGAACGATACCACTATTGTGACCAACGGTGACCAGACGGATACCATTTACCGCTACATGCGGGATAACCTGTTCCCCGGTTACGGCTTTGAAGCAGCCCTTGCCACCCGCACTTTTGAGGACGATGCCCCCAACTTTACCCCCCGCATTTCCGGCGTTGTGGATATGCGTCGCGGCGGCTACAAGCTGAGCATCCTGAAAAGCTGCGATGGCAACCCCGCCAGCGTGCAGCGCCAGACCTTTGACTATCCGCAGCCCGTTGCAGGCGAAGGCCAGCTGATTACCACCTACCAGAAAAACGGCTCCCCCATCCCCAGCTTTGCCGGTGAGCCGCTGCGCGTGACACTGGACCAGAACGATGCCGACGAATTTGCCGGAAAGTTGTGGGAATCCCTGAACGAAGATAATAAGGTCAGCCTGTTTGTGCGTGCCATCACGCTGGAAACCGGCGATTATGAAGATGTGATCCTGAACAAATACAACACGGTGGAGGCTGAACTTATGAACGAATTCCAGCTGAAATACGGCACCAACCCCAACCAGAAGCCTGCCCGCATTTTTATGGCAGACGGTTCTGATCTTCCCGTTACCATTTTGAATGGCAAGCCGGGCTACATCAACTTTCTGGATGCGTTCAACAGCTACCAGCTGGTGCGCGACCTGAAAAAAGCCCTGGGCCAGCCTGCTGCTGCCAGCTTTAAGCATGTTTCCCCCGCCGGTGCTGCCATTGGCCTGCCACTGGACGAAACGCTGAGAAAGATGTATCATATTAGTGCAGAGGCTGAGCTTTCTCCCCTGGCCTGCGCTTATGCCCGCGCCCGCGGTGCGGACCGCATGTCCAGCTTTGGTGACTGGATCGCCCTGTCTGATGTGTGCGACCTTGCCACCGCAAAGCTGATCCAGCACGAAGTTTCGGACGCATCATTGCCCCCGCTATGACGCCGACGCCCTGGAAGTGCTGAAATCCAAAAAGAAAGGCAACTACAACATCGTTGCCATTGATCCGGATTATATCCCCGCTCCGCTGGAGCGCCGCACCGTATTCGGTGTCACCTTTGAGCAGGGCCGCCAGGATCTGGAGATCAGCGTGGATACCATGCTGCAAAACTTTGTAACCGAGAACAAGACGGTGACCGATGCCAGAAGCGCGATCTGATCATGAGCTGATCGTGCTGAAATACACCCAGTCCAACTCCGTCTGCTATGTGCAGGACGGCCAGACCATCGGTGTGGGCGCAGGCCAGCAAAGCCGCATCCACTGCACCCGCCTGGCAGGCCAGAAAGCCGACAACTGGCAGCTGCGCCATATGCCCAAGGTTCTGGACCTGCCGTTCCGCGAGGATATCTCCAAGCCCAACCGCGATAACGCGATTGATGTTTACATCGGCGATACCCCGGAGGATGTGATTGGGGATGACGTTTGGGCCGAAACCTTTACTGTGCAGCCTGCCCTGTTGACTGCCGAGGAAAAGAAAGCCTGGCTGAGCAAGGTAACGAATGTTGCCCTGGGCAGTGATGCATTCTTCCCCTTTGGGGACAACATTGAGCGCGCCCGCCGCAGCGGTGTGACCGCCATTGTGCAGCCGGGCGGCTCCATCCGCGATGATCAGGTTATTGCCACCTGCAACAAGTACGGCATTGCCATGGCGTTCTGTGGTATCCGGCTGTTCCACCACTAAGTTCCCAATTTTTCGTAAAAAAATTGGGAAAAGAATAGTTAATAAAGACTAATTAAAAATGAAGGTGGACCGCGGCGCTGCGCACCGCTTATAAAATATTAGAGTTCTAATATCCAAAACCGTGCCGCATGCGGCACACCTTCATTATTCTTTATTATTTATTCTTTCTTATTTATTACAACAAGGAGTTTGCCATGAAAATTCTGGTTGTTGGCGGCGGCGGGCGTGAACACGCCATTATCCGCGCGCTGAAAAAAAAGCCCCGACTGCGGCGATATCTGGTGTGCCCCTGGCAACGGCGGCATTGGTTACGATGCCACCTGCAAAAACATCTCTGCAACGGATGTAGACGCCATGGTCGCCTTTGCCAAGCAGAAGCCTTTGATTATGTTGTTGTTGCACAGGACGATCCCCTTGCCCTTGGCATGGTAGATGCTTTGGCCAAGGTGGGCATCCCTGCTTTTGGCCCGGATGCCGCTGCCGCCCGCATTGAAGCCAGCAAGGTGTTCAGCAAGGACCTGATGAAAAATACGGCATTCCCACCGCCGGCTATGAAACCTTTGACGACCCCGCCAAGGTGATGGATTACATCCGCAGCAAGGGCAAGTACCCGGTTGTTATCAAGCGGATGGCCTGGCGCTGGGCAAAGGCGTGCTGATCTGCCAGAATGAGCAGGAAGCCGCCGATGGCGTAAAGGAAATCATGCTGGACAAAAAGTTCGGCGCTTCCGGCAACCATGTTGTGGTGGAAGAATTTTTGACCGGGCCGGAAGTCAGCGTGCTGTCCTTCTGTGATGGCAAAACCGTCAAGCCGATGGTTTCCAGCATGGACCACAAGCGCGCTTTGGACCATGACGAGGGCCTGAACACCGGCGGCATGGGCACCGTTGCCCCCAACCCCTGCTACACCCCCGCCATTGCCGCCGAGTGCATGGAGAAGATTTTCCTGCCTACGGTTGCCGCCATGCAGGCAGAGGGTTGCCCCTTTAAGGGCTGCCTGTACTTTGGCCTGATGCTGACCCCGGACGGCCCCAAGGTGATTGAATACAACTGCCGCTTTGGCGACCCCGAAACCCAGGTAGTGCTGCCCCTGCTGGAAAGCGACCTGCTGACCGTGATGCAGGCCTGCACCAACGGCACGCTAGACAAGACCGAGGTCAAGTTCAGCGATGGCGCTGCCGCCTGTGTGGTGCTGGCTTCCGGCGGATACCCCGTTGCCTATGAAAAGGGCAAGGAGATCACCGGCCTGGAGAATGGCCAGGTGCCCGGTGCTGCCGATGTGACCGTGTACCATGCCGGTACCGCCATCAAGGATGGCAAGCTGGTTACCAACGGCGGCCGCGTGCTGGGTGTAACGGCAACCGCCGCCACCCTGCCCGAAGCCCTGAAAAAGCTTACGCCGCTGCTGACTGCATCCATTTTGACAAACTGCACCGCCGCAGTGATATTGGTGCCCGTGCCCTTGCGGCAATGAAAGCACAGGAGGGTTAAACAAGAATGGTTTACCGCATTTATGTAGAAAAAAAGCCCGGCTTTGACGGCGAAGCCCAGGGCCTGAAGCATGAACTGGTTGAGCTGGTTGGCATTAAGGGCCTGAAAGCTCTGCGCCTGTTGAACCGCTATGATGTGGAAGGCATTGACCGCGACCTGTTTGAGAAAGCCATCCCCACCGTGTTCAGCGAACCGCCAGTCGATGTGACCTATACCGAGCTGCCCACCGCCAAGACGGTGTTTGCTGTGGAGTATCTGCCCGGCCAGTTTGACCAGCGTGCAGATTCTGCTTCCGAGTGTATCCAACTGCTGAGCCAGGGCGAGCGTCCGTCTGTGCGCAGTGCCCGCATCTACCTGCTGGACGGCGAGCTGAGCGCAGAGGATCTGGAAGCCATCAAGAAGTACGTCATCAACCCGGTGGAAGCCCGCGAGGCCAGCCTGGACACCCGCGATACCCTGAAAATGGAATTTGCCGTGCCCACCGCTGTGGAAACCCTGAACGGCTTCTGCGCTTTGGATGACGCTGCGTTGGAGAATTTCCGCAATGAAAAGGGCCTGGCCATGGACCACGCCGACATTGTGTTCTGCCAGAACTACTTCAAATCTGAACAGCGCGACCCGACCATTACCGAAATCCGCCTGATCGATACCTACTGGTCTGACCACTGCCGTCACACCACCTTCGGCACCATCCTGAACGATGTCAAGATTGACGACGAAGTTGTGCAGGCTGCATTTGACCGTTACATGGCCCTGCGTGCCGAGACCGGCCGCGATAAAAAGAACCGCACCCTGATGGACCTGGCCACCATCGGCGCCAAGGCCCTGAAACAGCGCGGCATCCTGCAGAACCTGGACGAGAGCGAAGAGATCAATGCCTGCACCGTCAAAATCAAGTGCGATGTGGACGGCGAATTGCAGGATTGGCTGTTCCTCTTCAAGAACGAGACCCACAACCACCCCACCGAGATTGAGCCGTTCGGCGGCGCTGCTACCTGCATCGGCGGTGCCATCCGTGACCCGCTGTCCGGCCGCAGCTATGTTTACCAGGCCATGCGCGTGACCGGCGCAGGCGACCCGCTCAAGCCGGTTGCCGAAACCATGCCCGGCAAGCTGCCCCAGCGCAAGCTGGTTACCACTGCTGCTGCCGGTTATTCCAGCTATGGCAACCAGATCGGCCTTGCCACCGGCCAGGTTGCTGAACTGTACCACCCCGGCTATGTGGCAAAGCGTATGGAGATCGGCGCTGTTGTGGGTGCTACCCCGGCCAGCCATGTCCGCCGCGAAGAGCCCCAGCCCGGCGATGTGATCATCCTGCTGGGCGGCCGCACCGGCCGTGACGGCATTGGCGGCGCTACCGGCTCCAGCAAGGCCCACAAGCTGACCAGCCTGGAAACCTGCGGTGCCGAGGTGCAGAAGGGCAACGCCCCATTGAGCGTAAGCTGCAGCGCCTGTTCCGCCGCGAGGACGCCTGTTGCATGATCAAGCGCTGCAACGACTTTGGCGCAGGCGGCGTTTCCGTTGCCATCGGCGAGCTGGCCGACGGCTGAACATTGACCTGAACAAAGTTACCAAGAAGTACGAGGGCCTGGACGGCACCGAGCTGGCTATCAGCGAAAGCCAGGAGCGCATGGCTGTTGCCGTTGCCGCTGAGGATGCCGAAAAGTTCATTGCCCTTGCCAATGAGGAAAACCTGGAAGCCACCGTGGTTGCTACCGTTACCGAGGAAAAGCGGATGCGTGAGAACTGGAACGCGTTGCCATCGTTGGACCTTTCCCGCGAGTTCCTGAACTCCAACGGTGCCGAGCGCCATGCCGATGTGCATGTTCTGCCCGGCACGGTATGGCAGCCCCAGTGGGCCGGTTCCACCTTTGCCGAAAAGCTGGAAAACCTGGTTGGCGACCTGAATGTTTGCAGCCAGAAAGGCCTGGGCGAGCGGTTTGACTCCACCATCGGCGCTTCCACCGTGCTGATGCCTTACGGCGGTAAATACCAGCTGACCCCCACCATGGCCATGGCTGCCAAACTGCCGGTGGATGGCGAAACCACCACCTGCTCCGGCATGGCCTGGGGCTTTAACCCCTATCTGACTGAAGCGGACCCCTACCGCGGCGCTTACATGGCCGTTGTGGAAAGCGTGACCAAACTGGTTTGCGCCGGTTTCCGCCACAAGGATATGTACCTGACTTTCCAGGAATATTTTGAGCACCTGAACACTGCCCCCGAACGCTGGGGCAAGCCGCTGGCCGCCCTGCTTGGCGCGCTGGATGCCCAGATGGGCCTTGGCATTGCTTCCATCGGCGGCAAGGACAGTATGTCCGGCAGCTTTGAAGGCCTGGATGTTCCCCCACGCTGGTCAGCTTTGCCACCGCCATTGGCAACACCGCCAACGTCATGAGCCTGAGTTCAAGAAAGCCAACAGCTCTGTTGTCATCCTGAAGCCGCAGTACAAGGACGGCATGCCGGAGATCGGCAGCCTGCTTTCCATCTACAAGATCGTGGAGCAGATGATCGACGAAGCAAGGTGCTGGCCGCAGCAACGCCGGGTTACGGCGGCATTGCCGAAGCACTGTTCAAGATGTGCGTCGGCAACCACGTAGGCCTGTCCCTGAGCCGCGATATCAACCTGGACGACCTGTTCAAGCCCTGCTATGGCGCAGTTATTCTGGAGCTTCTGGATGCTTCTGCCGGTGAATTCCTCGGTTCCACCACCGTGGATTACGTCATCAACGTCAACGGCGAAAACATCGACCTGCAGCACCTGCAGGATGTATGGGAAGCAAAGCTGCAGCCTGTCTTCCCCTACCTCAAGGCTGGCGAGGAAGTTAAATCCCTGGAATACAAGGTCAACTGCTTCCAGCGCGTTGCCCCGGCTGTGCGCCTGGCCACCCCGCGCGTTATCATCCCTGTGTTCCCCGGCACCAACTGCGAATACGACACTGCACGCGCATTCCGCCGCGCCGGTGGCGACCCGCACATTCTGGTGTTGAAGAACCTGACCCCCGCCGATGTTGCCGCCAGCTGCGAAGCCCTGGTGAAAGAGATTGACCAGAGCCAGATTCTGATGCTGCCGGGCGGTTTTTCCGGCGGCGATGAGCCGGACTCTCCGCCAAGTTCATTGCGGCGTTCTTCCGCAACCCCGCTGTGGCCGATGCCGTCAACCGTCTGCTGAACCAGCGTGACGGCCTGGCACTCGGCATCTGCAACGGCTTCCAGGCATTGATTAAGCTGGGCCTTGTGCCTTATGGCGAGATCCGCCCGATTACCGAGAACGACCCGACCCTAACCTTTAACACCATCCACCGCCACCAGAGCATGCTGGTGCGCACCCGCGTAGCTTCCAACAAGAGTCCCTGGCTGAGCGAATGCAATGTGGATGATGAACACCTGATCGCCATCAGCCACGGTGAAGGCCGCTTTGTCTGCAATGACGGCCTGTTGCAGCAGCTGATCAACAACGGCCAGGTTGCCACCCAGTATGTTGACCTGAACTGCGTGCCCACCATGGATATGCGCTACAACCCCAATGGGTCTGTGCTGGCCATTGAGGGCATTACCAGCCCGGACGGCCGCGTGTTCGGCAAGATGGGCCATTCTGAGCGCAGCGGCGACAGCCTGTACAAAAACGTTACCGGCGACAAGTACCAGCCGATTTTTGAAGGCGGCGTGAACTACTTCAAACTGTAAGACATGCTGTAAGAAAGGAAACCCGACCAATGGCACATGATCGTTATATTTCTCCGTTTTCCACCCGTTATGCTTCCGATGAGATGCAGTATACTTTCTCGGACGATAACAAGTTCCGCACCTGGCGCAGGCTGTGGATTGCGCTGGCCAAGGCTGAGCAGAAGCAGGGCCTGGACATTACCGATGAACAGATTGCCGAGCTGGAAGCCCACAAGGATGACATCAATTACGAGGAAGCCACTGCCCGCGAAAAGCTGGTGCGCCACGATGTCATGAGCCATGTTTACGCTTACGGCCTGCAGTGCCCCAAGGCAAAGGGTATCATCCACCTGGGTGCTACCAGCTGCTATGTTGGCGATAACACCGATGTTATCATCATGCGCGAAGGCCTGCAGCTGGTGCGCAAAAAGCTGATCGGCGTGCTGGCCAACCTGGCCGATTTTGCCGAGCAGTACAAGGATATGCCCTGCCTGGCTTACACCCACTGCCAGCCCGCCCAGCTGACCACCGTTGGCAAGCGCGCTACCCTGTGGATGAACGAGTTCTACATGGACCTGCAGGAGATTGACCACCAGATCAACCAGCTGGCCCTGCGCGGCGTTAAGGGTACCACCGGCACCCAGGCCAGCTTTATTGAGCTGTTCAACGGCGATTCTGCCAAGGTCAAGGCAGTGGAAGCCGATGTGTGCGCCCAGATGGGCTTTGACAAGGTTGTGCCCGTCTGCGGCCAGACCTACAGCCGCAAGGTGGACTACAATGTGCTTTCCGCCATTGCCGGTCTTGCCCAGAGCGCCATGAAGATGGCCACCGACATCCGCCTGCTGGCCAATTTTAAGGAGATGGAGGAGCCGTTTGAAAAGAACCAGATCGGTTCTTCCGCCATGCCGTACAAGCGCAACCCCATGCGCTGCGAACGCATCTGCGCGCTTTCCCGCTACCTGATGGTGGATGTGCTGAACCCCGCCATCACCGCCGGCACCCAGTGGTTTGAGCGCACGCTGGACGATTCCGCCAACAAGCGCATCGCCATGGCTGAGGGCTTTTTGGCCGCTGATGCCATCCTGAACATTCTGCTGAATGTTTCGGACGGCTGGTGGTTTACCCCAAGGTTGTCCGCAGCCGCGTGATGGCTGAGTTGCCGTTCATGGCCAGTGAGAACATCATGATGAAAGCCGTCAAGAAAGGCGGCGACCGCCAGGAGCTGCACGAGCGCCTGCGCGAGCACGCCGTGGCCGCTGCCGCTGTGGTCAAGCAGGAGGGCAAGCCCAATGATATGATTGCCCGCGTGGAAGCTGACCCTGCATTCGGTCTGACCCGCGAGGAGATCGAGGCCGAGCTGAGCCCCGAAGATTTCACCGGCCGCGCCCCGCAGCAGGTGGAAGAGTTCCTGGCCGAAGTTATCCGTCCCGTGCTGGACGCCAACAAAGAGGATCTTGGCCAGCATGTGGAGCTGAATGTTTGATTTATTTGGGCTTGAGGAATTATAAGATTACGATAGCATCATGATTGGATGAATAAGCGAAAGGCTGCTTCTTCGGTTGAAGGAGCAGCCTTTTTGAGTTTTAGGGGGATTGTATTCCATCATACATCGTGCGCCAGCGGTCGTTTGCCATATGTGGGGGTAAATGATTGGCCACAGCCCGTTCACGGACGATGACGAGCATCGTCCCCTACAAATTATTTGCGGCGTTTGCCGCAATCGGCAAGGTTTCTCCACGGCGGGATGAGGGCATTCCGCCCTACCGCACCGTAAATGATGGCTTTATTATCATGCTTCAAATCTCCCCCGCCGCCACATCGCCGGATTCTATGCATTGGGCAAGAGCGGTCTCATAGGGGATATCCCGCTGGATCATGGTCACATTATAGGTGGCAAAATGGTAGCCGTTTGCTTCGCAGGCGGCTTTTATTTTTTGCAGGGCAGGCTGGAAATCCGCGCGCTGGGGCTGCGATGTGGTTTCAATCGTGACCCACAGTTTGGCCGGTATATGCTGCAAAATGTCTTTTTCAAACGGGGCGTCCAATGGCAGCCACTGCTGGTATTTCATGCCCAGATCAAAGGCATTTTTCCCTGATTCATACGGCAGAATCACCATCACGCACTGCTCCGCTTCATCGTAGGGAATGTCGTATTCCGACAAAGCATCAACCAGGACCGGTGCCACCTCATCCTGCGCCTCCAGCTCCATGCGATTAGATGTATTAAGCCGCGCATCTATGTACTGGGTGTGGTCGATCGTATAGATATCACTGGTAAAAAGCCAAAAGTGCGTTTCCACATAAAACCAGGTATCCTTGCTTTGCTGGGATTGCACTCTGGTTGTATAGCAGAATCCCCGCATCGAACCTGCGTTTTCTGCCGTAAAAGTCTGGTCCGGGTAAAGTTTTTCCGCAAACTGTATGGCCCGGTGCATGGCCCAGCGCTCGCTGATGGGGTCGCCGTTGATGCAGTCAAAGGCCAGCAGCACCAAAGCAATCAGCACCGCCGCCAGAATGCCTGCCATCTTCCGCTTACTTTTCACTTTCATGTTTTTTCTCTCCTTTCCCGCTGGCATAGTTCAGCAGCCAGCCAATCAGGCAGCCAACGCCGCACAGCCCCAGCATAAAAACGCTGTACACAATTAGGGTGACCGGGTACTCCATCAGGGTGGCCCCATACTGCCAATAACGCACGAAGGTCCGCAGCAGCGCGCAAAGGGCAATGCCCTCCCCCACTGCCATCAGCAGCTTCCACATCTGGGGGTCCTGATACACGGCCGCAGCACACACAAACGGGAAAATCAGGATGATCCAGTTGGAATGTTCGCCGTAACTTGTCAGCACCCCAAAGCCCATGCCCAGCGCTGCAAACATCAGCAGGCCGGTATTGTATTTGTGGCGGATCTTTTGCAGCAGGCGGGCATCATCGGGTGCGGGCAGGCTTTGTGGCAGGGCCTGCCCGCCGCCCGCCTGCCACAGGGTGCGGCATTCCGGGCAGGTTTGCAGGTGGCTTTTACCAGCGCTTCACTTTCCGGGCTGGCAACGCCATCCTGCACCAGCGGGATCAAATCCCGCAGACCGCGCAGGGAATCTCGGTTTCTGCTTTTCCCTGTTCTGCTTGCCGGTTTGTTTCTTTTTCTTGCGTCATTCGTCGTATCCCTCCTTTTGCAGGGTTGCTTTCAGCCAGGCGCGGGTACGGTACTCCACCACCCGCGCGGATGCTTCGGTTATTTGCAGTTTTTGGGCAATTTCCTGGTACGAATACCCCTGCACCCGCAGGTATACCACGCTGCGGGTGCGCTCGTCCTTTTGCTGCAGCAAAGCCTGCACGCGGCGCAGCTTTTGGCGGGCGGCGGTGGTTTCGGTCAGGGCATCATCGGTTATGTAGCGTTCCATCAAATCGTCCAGACTGACGGACTGGTGCCGCCTGCGCAGCTTTCCAGCCAGATATTGCGTGCAATGCCAAACAGCCAGGTTTTTACCTCGCACTCTCCACGGAAAGTGGGCAGCCGCTTGATGACCCGCACAAAGGTTTCGCTCAACAGGTCTTCCGCCTGCACAGGGTCGTGGGTCAAAAAGCAGAGGTAGCGGTACAGATCCATCCGGTAGCGCCGGTACAGTTCCTCCAGCTCCGGCAGTTTCATGCTTTGGCCCACCTCCTTTCGCTTTGTTCAGGCGCCTTACATGATATTGGTGGCCGCGGCCGCCGTTTTGTTACAGGCAGCGATAAAAAAGTCCTGCCGCACCGCTTGGAAACGGCATCGGCAGGATCGGTTGTTCTTTTATTCCTGGCTTTGGGTGTCATCCTGGGGCGCATCGGCAGTCAGGTCTGCACCATCTGCCGCTGCATCGGCGGCAGCATCCGTGGTATCCTCTGCCGGGGGTTCCGGGGTCGGCTCCGGGGTGGCCACAGGGTTTTCCGCCGGCAAAAAGCGCGGCTGAATGGTGCCGTCCGTCTGCTGGTCCGAAACATCCAGCGTACCGCGGTCACTGCTTGCCAGGCCATCGCCACCGGTATCCAGAATGATATAGGCGGCAAACCGGATCTTGTAATCCAGATTGTTTGCGTGCCCAGCTGGACCGACACACGGCCTGATACAAAAAGCTCAGCTCGGTCATGTTCTGCATGGTCAGCACCGTGGTGCCATCCAGCAGGCCATACTGGTCCAGTTCGCCCAGCAGTTCGTTCAGCGCCTCGTTGGGGGTCTCCTGTGCCGTATCGGCTTCGTCTGCATTTTCCGGCGTTGCGGTGCCGTTTGGCATGGCCGTTGCCAGGGCGGTCGGCTCGCTGGGGGCATCCAGTGTCAGGAAGCTGC
>ENA-OPZM01000315-OPZM01000315.1-human-gut-metagenome-genome-assembly--contig:-NODE-315-length-21324-cov-1.518564_pt1 | contig 21324 bp, 30 predicted proteins | sample MGYA00242478_ERZ504493 | MGnify/ENA primary metagenome ERZ504493 (study PRJEB26092, sample SAMD00036227) | human gut metagenome | host: Homo sapiens | study: EMG produced TPA metagenomics assembly of... | reverse complement strand
AAGAAAGAGAAAGAAGGAGAAGAAAAAATGCTTCCCCCGACGGTAATTCCGGATCCGGAGAAAGAACCAGCGGAAAGGTGGGAAGAAGAGGAGGAAGAAATTTCGGAAGATTCAGAATCGGGGAAGCCAGAAGAATTGCCGGAGGCAGGAGATATGGGTTCCGGGGAACCGGAATCAGAGGAAGGATGTGAAGAAACAGATACAAAAGAATCAGAGACAGAAGAGTCAGATTCGGAGAGAACGGATTTTGGAGAAATGGACACAGAAAAACCAGATTATGAAGATACAGGTTCAGAAAATCCAGAACGGAAAATTTGATGCCAGAAGATCCGGAACCGGAAAAGCCTGATATGGAAGAAACGAAGCAGGAATCTCCGTCAACCGAAAAAGAGTCAGAAAATCAAACCTCGGAAACAAAAGCACCAGAAAAAGAGGAGCCTACCGTAATGCCGGATGTCGGAAAGTCAAACACAGAAAAGCAGGAACAAACGGAGCCCGGGCAATCGTCTCCGGAGAAAGAAGAACTCAAAACAGACGAACAGCTGCCCGTTGCTGCAGCCACGCCCGAGGAGGTGACCCAAGATCCAGATGATACTCCGCTACAAACAGAAGAAAGCAGTCCTCCGCCTGCCGAAACTCCATCTGAGAGTGCCGGGGAGGAGCCATCTCAAATACCGCCGCAGATCATCGCCGATTTCATATTATCACAGATAGCAGACGAAGATTTCGAAGCGCCGAACCCCCTGATTATCCGCCCGGCCGACACCAGCGTCGAAATAGATCCCGGTTATACCCCGGAAATTCTGCTCGAGGGAGCCGCCGACACGGCTGAAATTCTTTCCTGCATGGTAAATGGCTCCGAAGCCGAATATGAATGGAAAGAAAACAAAATCTGTCTGAAAGCCGAGAGTCTTTCCGAAGGCTACAACCGTATCACTGTAAAAGTGCGTGGCGCAGACGGCATTGTTCGAACCATGAAACCGTGGGAAGTCAACGTGAAACCAAAAACTTCCACACTTGTCAGCCAAAGAACCAGCCAGAAACCAAAAGGAACCCGCCTCTGGCAGTCCTTAAGGCGCCTCTGGAGCCTGATTCGTGCCATTGCCGAAATTCAGAATCAGACCACCCGCTATCTGCGTGCACTCTGCAGAAAATAGCTGATCCGGTTTTGTTTGTATTTCTAATTTCGATATGCTAGAATAAAAGACATGTCATACGATAAAAAAAGTAAAAGAGGAAATAAGAGTATGTCAGATATGATATTATTTGATCTGGACGGAACCCTGACCGATTCCGGTCCTGGAATTACAAGATGTGTACAGTATGCGCTGGCATCCTTTGGCATCGAAGAGCCGGATCTGGAAAAACTGAACTGTTACGTGGGGCCGCCGCTTCTGGAATCTTTCATGAATTTTGCAGGCCTTGGCTGCGAAGAAGCACAGCAGGCCATCACAAAATACCGGGAGCGGTACGAGGCAGAGGGCATTTTTGAAAATGAAGTATACGAGGGAATCCCGGAGGTTCTGGCGTATCTGAAAGAGAAGGGAAAAATTCTGGCGGTAGCATCGTCCAAACCGGAAAAATACGTGGAGCAGATCCTGGAGCATTTCGAAATCAGAAAGTATTTTACCGTAGTAACCGGTTCAGAAATGAACGAAACCAGAACCGACAAAGGAGAAGTCATCGCAGAGACGCTGCGCCGACTCGGAGCAGAAGACAGCCGTTCCGACGTGGTGATGGTTGGTGACAGAAGCTATGACGTAATCGGGGCAAGAGAAAACGGACTGCTCTGTGTCGGCGTATCGTATGGGTACGGCGGAAGAGAAGAACTCGAGGCAGCAGGTGCCGCAAAGGTATGTGATACACCGGAAGAACTGAAACTGCTGGCGGAGGATCCGAAAGAAGAGAAGAAAAGACGCGACCGCATCAAAAAAATGAAGCCGGAGCGTATCCCGTGCTGACAAGAGGAGAAAGTGGAACAGGAATCTTTGCGCCGAAAGAGAAAAAAGCAGAGAATATAAAAGAAAAAAGGACAGCGAAAACAGAGCCAAAAACGGAGGAAATCGTAATTCCTATCCAGCGGAAGCTATGGCGTCTTTTAAAACCGCTTCTGACGTACGAACTGTTTCTGATCGGAGCAACCGTACTTCTGGCGCTGATCCTGATGACGTTTACGACCGGCGGTTATCTGGAAGAGCGTATGCACGCGACAATCCGTTCTTGCATCAGCAATCGGCAGTCTGGCGGCGATCCCGGTTCTCTGGAAACAGTACAAAAAGATGAAGGCATGTTCCCGAAACCGGAAAAACGGTGGAGTGCGGCAGAGGCAGCCGCCTGTATTCTGCTGGTTATGACCTTCGGCCATCTCCTGAATACTGTAATGAACGTGACCGGCTTTACCAGAATCTTTTCCGGCTATCAGGACATGGCATCAAAGATTTATGAAGGACAGAACCCGCTGCTTCTGATCCTGTCCGTGGGTGTGCTGAGCGCGGCCGCAGAGGAAATTGTTTTCCGCGGCATGATTTACCGCAGGGCAAAAGATTTCTGGGGAACCGGCTGGGCATCGCAGGCATCATGTCTGCTGTTCGGTGCATATCACGGGCAATGTGACGCAGTTTGTCTATGCAGCCGTGGTAAGTGTGCTTCTGATCCTTATTTATGAGCGGTGCGGAACACTCCTTGCCCCGGTTCTTGCGCACATGGCAGAAAATATCTGGGGACTTTACCGGAGCCAGTTCGTATCCTGGATGACCCAAAAAGCACCGGCAGGTGCATGGATGTTCATCTTTTTGGAAGCGGTAATCTGCGCCGGAACATTCTGGTATCTGTTTTTAAAGGATAAACAGGGAAAAACACAAAAATAACAGAAAAAAAACCGCAGAATCCGCGAAAAAAATGCTTGTCATGAAAAAAACTCTGTGATACAATCTTACTGTTGCACAATAAGCACCCATGCGGTACCAAGATGGTGCCTGTTTTTGAAAAACAGGTTCCAAGGTGAAAAAACATGGGGAAGAATAAAACCATAAGGAGATAAAACAATGAGCGTAATTTCAATGAAACAGTTACTGGAAGCCGGTGTTCATTTCGGACATCAGACAAGAAGATGGAACCCTAAAATGGCTCCGTACATCTACACAGAGCGTAATGGTATCTACATCATCGACCTGCAGAAATCTGTAGGAATGGTAGATGACGCATACAAAGCTGTTGCAGACATCGCAGCAGACGGCGGCACAATCCTTTTCGTAGGAACCAAAAAACAGGCTCAGGAGCTATCGCTGTTGAGGCAGAGCGCTGCGGAATGTACTATGTAAACGAGAGATGGCTCGGCGGTATGCTGACCAACTTCAAAACCATCCAGAGCCGTATTGCAAGACTGAAAGCAATCGAGACCATGGAGCAGGATGGCACCTTCGAAGTTCTTCCGAAAAAAGAAGTCATTGAGTTAAAGAAAGAGCTTGCAAAACTGCAGAAAAACCTTGGCGGTATCAAAGAAATGAAGAGACTGCCGGACGCTATCTTCGTAGTAGATCCGAAAAAAGAGAGAATCTGCGTACAGGAAGCTCATACACTGGGAATTCCGCTGATCGGTATCTGCGATACCAACTGCGATCCGGAAGAGCTTGACTATGTAATTCCGGGTAATGACGACGCTATCCGTGCCGTAAAACTGATCGTTTCCAAAATGGCAGACGCAGTTATCGAGGCAAAACAGGGCGAGGCTGAGGAAGCTGCATACGAAGAAGCAGCAGAGACAGACGCTGAATAATTTACGCGAAGTAATGAACTGGGGGGAACTTGAAATTCAGGTTCCCTTCGGCGAATCTCACAATAGCAGACCGGCATGAAGATGCAGTCTGCTGAATCACGTATACGGAGGAATAAAACAATGGCTATTACAGCAGCAATGGTAAAAGAGTTAAGAGAAGTAAGCGGTGCTGGTATGATGGACTGCAAGAAAGCTCTTACAGCTACCGAAGGTGATATGGACAAAGCAATGGAGTTCCTGAGAGAAAAAGGACTTGCTACTGCTCAGAAAAAAAGCTGGCAGAATCGCAGCTGAGGGTATCGTTATGCTGAACGTATCCGAGGATGGAAAGAAGCTGTCGCTGTAGAAGTAAACGCTGAGACAGACTTCGTTGCAAAGAACGAGAAATTCCGTGGCTATGTAGCACAGGTTGCAGAGCAGGCTATGGATACAACTGCAGCAGACGTAGAAGGATTCCTGGCAGAGCCTTGGAAATTCGATACCAACGAGACCGTTGGCGAAGAGCTGGCTCATCAGATCGCTACCATCGGCGAGAACATGAACATCCGTCGTTTCCAGCAGGTAAAAGAGGAGAACGGTTTCGTTGCTTCTTATACTCATATGGGGCGGTAAAATCGGTGTTCTGGTTGACGTTGAGACAGATGTTGTAAACGATGACCTCAAAGAGATGGCTAAAAACGTTGCAATGCAGATTGCAGCTCTTCGTCCGCAGTACACAAACCGCGACGAAGTAAGCGCTGATTACATCGCACATGAGAAAGAAATCCTCATGGCTCAGATTCAGAACGACCCGAAAGAGTCCCAGAAACCGGAAAAAGTTATCCAGGGAATGATCCAGGGCCGTATCAACAAAGAGCTCAAAGAGATCTGCCTGCTTGATCAGGTATACGTAAAAGCAGAAGACGGAAAACAGTCCGTAGCTCAGTATGTAGCACAGGTTGCAAAAGCAAACAACGCAACCGTAGCAGTAAAAGGCTTCGTTCGTTTCGAGACCGGTGAAGGAATCGAGAAGAAAGAAGAGAACTTTGCTGAGGAAGTTGCTAAACAGATGAACGCATAATTCAACTGTGAATTTGTAAAAATAACGCAAAAATATAAAACCCTCATAAATGTGCAGAAAATACACGATTTATGAGGGTTTTTTACTGTCACAGGCAGTATCCATCGGAAATGCAGTAAGTGCCCTGAAGGATACCGTCCCCGGAGATTTCTCGGCAATGAATCTTTCGGAGATTTGTGAATTAATCCAGGAACATAAATCGAATGGTCCGGTAATGGAGATGAAACGTTAAACATAAGAAAAGAGGAACAAATTTGAAAAAACAAGACAAAAGAAACTGGCCGAAAGCAGTGATTCAGTATCCTTTCTTTCCTGTCTGATCCCGGGGCTTGTTTGAGGCGCAGTTTTCTGCGGTTGGGACGATTATTTCCGCAGTTTATCCAGGGGACGGTTTCGTGGGAAGCGGATCAGGTATTCGGTATGGATGGTGCTGGCGACGGTTCCGGCGGTGATTATTGTGGGACGGTTTTTCTGCGGATATTTCTGCAGCTTCGGGGCTGTGCAGGATTTTCTGTGGTTTGCAGGAAATAAGCTGAAAAAGCGGTTTCGAAAAGCAGGTGCGAAAAACCCTGCATTCAAATTCAAAGAAGAGTGGAAGAAAATGTTCCAACAGGCTGGATCAAATATGGTGTGCTCCTGTTCTGGCAGTCTTCGTATGGAGCGGTATGATAAAATGGAACATCGCAGGGCCGTGGCAGGTGTTTGGACAGTACAGTTCCATCGGACACTGGCCGGGTGTGAAGCCGATGTTTTCGATTGGCGGTGCGCTGATTCTGGTGATTTTCGTCGGATCCGTCTTAATCCAGCGCTTTTTCTGCCGGTATCTCTGTCCCATGGGAGCCATCTACAGCCTGATTTCCAGATGTACGCTGTTAAAAATTGTAAAACCGCGGAGCAAATGCGGAAGCTGCCGTCTCTGTACTGCAAAATGTACCATGGGAATTGATCTGACAGAAAAAGAGCAGACGGCAGGCGGCGAGTGTATTGGATGCGGGGTATGTATAAACGGATGTCTGAAGAACAATGCACACTGGAAGTACCGATACAGCGTGTGGATCGGTGTCGGGGTGACCTGCCTTACGATTGCAGCGTCACAGTTCCTGATCCGGAGCGAGAGCGGTTCCGTTGGTAAGACAGCAGGTGATGCGGCCATTGATACGGCAGAACAGAATCTGGACAGCAGATTCCAGGACGGCACTTATTCCGGAAGTGGAGAAGGCTACCGCGGAACCGTGACCGTTTCCGTAAAAGTGGAACAGGGAACGATAACCGGACTGACGATAGAGAACGCCGAGGATGATCAGACATATCTGGACAGAGCAAAGTCAGGAATCTTTTCGGAAATCATGAAAAACAGAGTGCCGAGGAGATAGATACCGTTTCCGGCGCCACCTACAGCAGTAAAGGTTGATTGAGGCCACTCAAAATGCGTTAAAAGAAGCCGCCGGAGATGAGAATACTGTACAGGAAAATACAGCATCTGAATCGACGGATACAACGGAAGAAAAACAGGCATTCCTGGACGCCGGCCGTTTCCACGACCTGAAAGACGGCATCTGCACGGGTACCGCCGATGCCTTCCGCGGGGATGTCGAAGTGCAGGTAACGGTAGAAAACCAGAAAGTGACCGACATCTCCATCCTTTCCTACTGCGACACCGAGGAATACTTTTTTCCGTGCAGCGCCTTACGTGATAGGGCAGATGAAAGAAGAACAGAGCCTTAACATCGACGCCTTGAGCGGTGCCACCTACAGCAGCAACGGTATCATTCACGCCACCGCCAATGCACTCGAAATCCCGGAAGACGAATATGCACCGCGTCCTGGCCGGGATCTGGCACATAAGCAGAAAGAGCACGGTCATATTGTAAAACATACGATCGAGAGCCAGGAGCAGTATGAAGAAAAAGTAAAAGAATACGAAGACGCACAGAATTAAAAAACAAAAATAATCTCAAAATAAGCACTGTAAATACATCCATCTGTATTTGCAGTGCTTTTCTGCTGTAACAGAACCCCGCCTGACTGCATCAAAAATATAAAAAAATTTAACAATCATTTGATATAGACCTTATAGGAACAGGATAGCAGTTAAAATACAAATGTGCTACGATCGTGATTGTAGTAAAAAATATTCTGAAAGAAATGGCAGGAACAGCAAAAATACAGCGGTTAGGCTGGAGTCTGGAATGGATGCAGCGCATATCTGAAAAGGAAACGAAAACCTGGGACAGCTGGGATATACGGATCATTCGCAGAAACACTGTATGCAGGTTGCCCATCATGCAGAGTACGGTACACTTCTTGCAAATGAACTTTTAAAAGAAACGGATATGACGTTGGAAGACAGAGTAACCATCGTTCCTCGGTTCTGCAGTTATTGCAGCTGTAAAACTGGCAGGCGGAACGATCAACGTGGCGGTTGCATGCCTGGCGATTTTCTTTGCACTGGGATTTGTTTTCCTGAAAATTGCAGATCGGCAGCCGATGGCGGGGGAGAGATAAAACAGAACATAGCATAAAAAATCTCAAAGCAGGAGAGAAATCCGCTTTGAGATTTTTTGCGTTTCACTCCGGGGTTCCGCAATGAGAGGTTTTGTGGTACAATAAGCAGTGAGTCGGGCCGCAGGGGATGAGGGGCCTGAAAAATATGAATCATACAGACAGGAATGAAACAAAAATGGAAAAAACCAAAAAACTGGCGGTAGGCATTTTAGCGCATGTCGATGCGGGAAAGACGACGCTGGCAGAGGGAGTTTTATATAAAACAGGCCAGATCCGGAAAGCCGGAAGAGTGGATCACAAGGACGCCTTTCTGGACACGGAGGAACTGGAAAAAGCAAGGGGCATCACGATCTTTTCCAAACAGGCCGTGCTGAAGCTGAACGAGACGGAGGTCACACTCCTTGACACGCCGGGCCATGTGGATTTCTCGGCGGAGATGGAGCGCACTTTACAGGTCATGGACTATGCGGTTCTTCTGATCAGCGGTGCGGACGGCGTGCAGGGGCATGTGGAAACCTGTGGCGGCTGCTCGCGCGGTATGAGAATCCCGGTCTTTCTCTTTATCAACAGATGGATCAGCCAGGCACGGATGCGGAAAACTGCTGGAAGAACTGCAGAGCCGTCTCTCAGAGCACTGCCTGAATTTCTCGCAGGATCTCCAGAACGCAGAATTGCTGGAAGAACTCGCCATGTGTGATGAGGACGTGCTGGAGCAGTATCTGGAAACGGGAAGCGTGGAAGAAGACCAGATCCGCACGATGATCGCAGAGCGGAAGGTTTTTCCGTGCTGCTTTGGCTCTGCACTCAAGATGGAGGGCGTGACGGAATTTCTGAAAATTCTGGACCGGTTTACAAAAACGCCGGAGTACGGCGGGGATTTTGGCGCGCGCGTTTTTAAGATTTCAAGGGACACGGCAGGAAACCGTCTGACGCATCTGAAAATCACGGGCGGCGTGCTGAAGGTGAAGCAGATGCTCGGCGAAGAAAAGGCAGACCAGATCCGTATTTATTCCGGTGCGGGCTATACGATGGTACAGGAAGCACCGGCGGGGACGATCTGTGCCGTAACGGGACTGAACAGCACTTTCTCCGGTCAGGGCATCGGCAACGAAACCGAGGCGGAAAAACCGGTGCTGGAGCCGGTGCTGACGTACCGCATCGAGCTTCCGCCGGACTGCGATGTCCATCAGATGCTTGGAAAACTGCGCCAGTTAGAAGAAGAAATCCCGGAGCTCCACATTGTCTGGAATGAGCGCCTCGCGGAAATCCATGCGCAGGTCATGGGTGAGGTGCAGATCGAGATCTTAAAGAGTCTGATCCACGAGCGTTTCGGCGAATGGGTGGAATTCGGAGCCGGAAATATTGTATACAAAGAGACGATCCGCAGTACCGTGGAGGGTGTCGGCCATTTCGAGCCGCTGCGCCATTATGCGGAAGTTCATTTGCTGCTGGAGCCGGCAGAACCGGGCAGCGGACTGCAGATTGGAACCGTCTGCAGCGAGGACACCCTGGACCGCAACTGGCAGCGTCTGATCCTCACACATCTGCTGGAGCGGAAGCATCCCGGCGTGCTGACCGGGTCGGAGATTACCGATATGAAAATCACGCTGGTCAAGGGCCGTGCGCACATTAAGCACACCGAGGGCGGCGACTTCCGCCAGGCGACGTACCGTGCGGTGCGGCAGGGGCTGAAAAAAGCAGAATCCGTTCTGCTGGAGCCGGTCTATGCGTTCCGTCTGGAAATTCCGTCGGAATCGACGGGACGGGCGCTGAACGATATCCAGCGGATGTACGGCAGCTTTGAACCGCCGGAAATGGAAGGCGATAATGACAGTGATCACCGGAACCGCACCGGTTGTGACGATGCGGGATTATCAGAAAGAAGTGACTGCTTACAGCCGGGGACGCGGAAGAGTGTTCTGTACCTTAAAAGGATATGAGCCGTGTCACAACGCGGAGGAAGTGATTGCCTCCATCGGCTACGATTCCGAGGCGGATGTGGAAAATCCGACGGGTTCTGTGTTCTGTGCCCACGGGGCAGGCTTTGTCGTTCCATGGAATGAAGTGGAAGACATATGCATCTGGAATACACGCTGGAAAATCCGGAAGAAGAAAGCGATTCAGCCGAATCTGCGGCAGACCGGAGCGGCGGAGCATCCTCTGTGCAGAAAGCAAAAAAAGCATCCGACCGCGTGCCGATGGCAGCTTCCCTGCAGGAGGCAAAGGAGCTGGAAGAAATCTTTACGAGGACATACGGCAAAGTGGAGCGGAAGCGCGCCGGTTTCGAGCGGCGGACACGTCCGGTCACCTCGTCGTCCGGCATCGGGGATCCCAAATATGCAAAATCAAACCGCCCGAAGGAGCCGCAGGAGGAATATCTGCTGGTGGACGGCTATAACATTATTTTTGCATGGATGATTTAAATGAGCTGGCGAAGTATAATATTGAGAGCGCCAGAGGAAAACTGATGGACATCCTGTCAAATTATCAGGGATATAAAAAAATGACGCTGATTCTCGTCTTTGATGCCTACAAAGTAAAAGGCAACCAGGGTGAGGTAGGCATGTACCATAATATTCATGTCGTTTATACGAAAGAGGCGGAGACGGCTGACCAGTACATCGAGAAAACGGTTCACAGGATCGGCCACAACGGCAACGTAACGGTGGCTTCCTCGGACGGTCTCGAGCAGATCATTATTATGGGAGCGGGCGCGCATCGTCTCTCCGCACGGGATCTGCGCACCGAGATTGAACATACAAACGGCCAGATCCGGGAAAACTATCTGGAGAAAGAACAGAAAACGAAGTCGTACCTGCTGGAGAACGCCTCCGGAGAACTGGGAGACTTTTTTAAAAGAGCTGGAAGAAGAGCGAAAAAAAGAGAGTAAAAAGAGCAAAGGAAAGGCTTAAGATGAATTACGCAATCATACTATCGGGGGGAATCGGAACGAGAATGCAGATGGGGAATTTTCCGAAGCAGTATTTGGAAGTGGAAAAGAAACCGATTCTGCTGTATACGCTGGAGCAGTTTCAGAAAAGCAGTGCCGTTGAGAAAATCGTCATCGTGGCGGCAGATGCCTGGAGAGAGAAGATCCGCGGATGGATGGAAGAAGACGGGATTACGAAATTTCTCGCTTTTGCGGATGCCGGGGATACGCGGCAGGATCCATTCATAATGGCCTTACCGTCTGCGTGGAGGATTCCGTATCGGAGAACGACGGTGTGATCATCCACGACGGCGTGCGGCTCTGGTGAGCGAACAGCTGATTGGCGACTGCCTTGCGGCGCTTGCCGATCATGAGGGCTGTATGCCGGTGCTGCCGATGAAGGACACGATCTATCAGAGCAGCGACGGAACGAAAATTGACCATCTGCTGGAGCGCAGCACGCTGTTTGCCGGTCAGGCGCGGAAGCCTTCCGGCTGCATCCGTACGCGAAGATCAACCGGGAAGCATCGAAAGAGGAGCTGTCCCTCACAAGGGGAACGAGTGAAATTGCCTACCGCCATGGAATGGATGTGGCGATGATCCCAGGGGATGAGCGGAACTTTAAGATTACAACAAGGAGCGACCTGGAGCGTTTCTGTACGATTGTGGAAGGAGAAACGAAATGAGAGCATACGAGCTGCATGGAGTCAATGATTTAAGAAGGGAAGACATCGAAAAACCGGAAATCCCATCCGGCTGGGTTCTGGTGCAGGTAAAGGCATCAGGAATCTGCAGCTCCGATATTCCGCGGATTTTCACAAACGGAACATACCATTTTCCAACGATTCCGGGTCACGAGTTTTCAGGCGTGGTTGCCGCATACGGCGAGGGTGTGCCGGAAGAGCGAGTTGGAAAACGGGTCGGCATTTTCCCGCTGATCCCATGCCGCACCTGCCCGCAGTGCCGGCAGAAAAAATATGAGATGTGCGAACACTACGATTACCTCGGCTCGCGCCGGGACGGCGGCTTTGCGGAATACGTGGCCGTGCCGGACTGGAACCTGATGGAGCTGCCGGAAAACGTCAGCTTCCGCGAGGCAGCAATGCTGGAGCCGCTCTCTGTGGCGCTTCATGCGGTGAAACGAAGCGGTGTGAAGCCGGGCGATACCGCAGCAGTGATCGGAACGGGCATGATCGGTTTTGCAGCGGCAGCGTGGGCGAAAGCGCTCGGCGCCGAAACCGTTTTTGTGATTGGACGGGGCGAAGCAAAACGTGCGATCGCAGAACAGATCCCGGGCATCTCATATGTGACGGAAGAGGAGAGTAAAGCGATTCAGGCGGATGTTGTAGTAGAAGCGGTCGGAACGCCGCAGGCCGTTTCCAGTGCAGTTCTTCTTGCAAGACCGGGCGGAAGCATCGTGCTGATGGGAAATCCATCGGGCGATCTTGCGATGGAAAAGAACGTGTACTGGCGCATCCTGCGCAAACAGCTGAACCTGATGGGAACGTGGAATTCTTCTTATGAAAAAAGATGAAGCCTGCGACTGGACGGAGGCACTCGATGCGCTTTCGAAGAAGAAAATCCCGGCACAGGCGCTGATCACGCACTGTTTCCCGTCCGAAAAGCTGATGGACGGACTGGAACTGATGAAAAATCATAAAGAGCCATACTGCAAAGTAATGGTTTCATGGGAGTAGAAAAATATGAGAAAAAGTCAGATATCGGCATCCATGATGTGCTCAAACCTTGTGGATCTGCAGGCGGCGATCGATGTATTTGAAAAAGAAAAAGTCGAATATCTCCATATCGATGTGATGGACGGCGAGTTCGTTCCGAACTTCGGCCTTGGCGTCGACTACATCCGCGGACTGCGGGAACTGACGAGTATTCCGCTCGATCTTCATCTGATGATTAAAGACCCGGAGTACAAGCTGCCGTGGATCGGCATTCACAAAGAGGACATCGTGACGATTCATTATGAGAGCACTTTCCAGGTGCAGCGCGCGCTCGATTACCTCGTGCCGTACGGCTGCAAGCGGTTCCTCGCGATCAACCCGGCGACACCGATCGGCAGATCGAGGAAGTGCTTGATTATATCGACGGCGTCAATCTTCTGATGGTGAATCCGGGCTTTGCCGGACAGAAAATTGTGCCGAGTACGCTGCGCAAGGCGGAAAAGCTGCAGAAATTTCTGCAGGAGATGCACCGGGAGGACATCATTTTAGAAGTGGACGGAAACATTACGAAGGAGCACGGCGCGACGCTGCGTTCCTGTGGAGCCAGCATTTTTGTGGCGGGAACTTCGAGCATTTTCTGCACCGATGTATCGCACTTCGGAGAAAAAATCCGGGAATTCCGGAAAGCAGTGGAATAAGAAAAAGAACTGCCTTCCCGGGATGCACGGTTTGAAAAACAGACGAATACTGTAAAGTGAGAAATGACGGAGTGTGTCATATGGTAGAATTGCTTCTGCTTGCTGCGGCGCTCTCAGCCGATAACTTTGCAGTAAGCATCGGATATGGAAGCAGCAATACGAGAATTTCACCCGGCATGACGGCGCTGCTGAATCTGTTTTGCAGTGCTGCCCTGGTTGCTTCCGCGCAGTTTGGAAAAAGATTTCTGCAGTCCGCAGGACCGGAATGGGGAACCAGAGTGGGTGCGGGCTGCTTTTTTCTTATGGGAACGCTGAAAATTTTTGAAGAACTGAGAAAACGCAGAAGAAAAAAGCAGGGAAAACCAGAAACAAGACTGGAACATCTGGAAAAACAGCTCCACCACTGGAATTTGGCCTGCTGGCGGTTTCGATGTCGGTGGATGGAATTGTCTCCGGCGTCTTTGCCGCGGATCTTCCGGTGACAGGAGGACAGATCTTTTTTTCCTCCTTCGCGGTCGGAATGGCGGCGATGTATGCCGGAACTGCCATCGGAAAAAGACGGGGCAGAAAAACGGCGGAAACGGAGCACTGTTCGGAGGAATTCTGTTCTATTTACTGGCGTTTTTAAAGCTCACATAGAATTACATGTAAGAAAGAAAAACCAGCAGATCCCGGCGTAAAATTGACAAGCCCGTGCAGATATGCTATAAAAGTAGGAGGTTTGCTGCTGGAAAATTTAAAAAACAGATGCAGCAGACAAAGTAAGAGAGGAAAATACATGATTTCAGTAGTAATCCCTTCGTACAACGGTGCAGAAACACTGTTTCAGGCAATCGACTCAGTCCTTTGCCAGACAACAAAAACCCCGCTGGAAATCCTGGTGATCGACGACCATTCCACGGACGATACGCTGGAAAAGATGGGGCGTTACGGAGAAAATGACCGGGTACGGTATATCCGGAATGAGACAAACAAAGGAGCGTCCGCATCCAGAAACCGCGGTGTACAGCTCGCAAAGGGCGATTACATTGCCTTTCTGGACGCGGATGATTACTGGGATCCCGAAAAACTGGAAAAGCAGGAAAAAGCCCTTGCAAAGACCGGTGATGTGCTCTGCTGTACGGGTCGGGAGCTGATTTACGATCAGGAACCGGAAAAGCAGAAGATTTTTTCTGTCCCGGAGCGGATCACCTACAAAATGCTACTGCGCGGCAACGTGATCGGCTGCTCGTCGGTACTGGCCAAAAGAAGCGTTCTGCTGGAATTCCCGATGGAAAAGGACGAGTGCCACGAGGATTATCTGGACTGGCTGCGGATCCTGAAAAAATACGGGACAGCCTGCGGTGTGGATGAGCCTTTGCTGAAATACCGGCTGTCCAGCACAGGAAAATCGGGGAATAAACTGCATTCTGCAGGAATGACTTACCGTGTTTACCGCGAGCTGGGAATGGGAACGTTCCGCTCCCTGTACTGTTTTGCGTGCTATGCCGTAAACGGTGTGCGGAAGTATTACGGTAAGGGCAAAAAGAGAGGAAGAGATTGATGAACTATAAAAACAGGGAACAGTACAAACATCTGATGCGTGTCCTGGCGGTCGCGGCGATTGTGCTTCTGGAATGCGCTGTTTTTTCTGTGTTCTGGGACAGATACTATGCGAGCCACCTGTGGCTGGAGCCGTTCTGGGATAAGGGAAATCAGATTATCGTCGTGATCTACGGCATTTTTCTTCTGGTTTTCATGTACATTTACGGCGGCATGAAGATCGGCTACATGAAGGGAAGCAGCATCATCTATTCCCAGATGATGACGGCATTCTGTGCCAATGCGCTGATGTATCTGCAGATTATCCTGCTGTGGCGCCACCTGCCGTACATTCTGCCGATGGTCGGCATGACACTCGTGGACTTTGCGCTGGCAGGCATTGTATCCTGGCTTTTTGAGAAGACGTTTGCGCGTCTCTTTCCGCCAAGAGAGGTGCTTCTGATTTACGGTGAATACCCGATGGAAAGCCTGGAGCTGAAGATGAACCAGCGCCGGACAAGTATATTGTAGCACATAAGGTGAGCGTGGAAGTGGGAGAGAAAGAGCTCTGCCGCCAGATTGACGCATACGGTCAGGAGGGCGTGATCCTTGGCGATCTTCATTCGGAGCTGCGCAACCGTCTGCTGAAATATTGCTATGCGAAAGAAATCCGTGTCTATCTGACGCCGAAGCTGTCGGATATTATGGTACGGAAAGCGGAAGCGCTCCATATTTTCGATACACCGCTTCTGCTCGCGCGAAACAGTGTCTTTCGTTTGATCAGAGATTCTGCAAGCGCCTGCTGGATCTGCTCGTATCGACGATTCTTCTTGTGATCACGTCGCCGATTATGCTGATCGCAGCGCTCTGCATCAAGCTGTATGACCATGGCCCGGTGTTCTTTAAACAGAAACGTCTCACGATCGGCGGAAAAGAATTCTATGTCTACAAATTCCGAAGCATGATCGTGGATGCCGAAAAAGACGGCGTAGCGCCTGGCAACGAAGAACGACAGCCGCATTACGCCGGTCGGAAAGGTGATCCGCGCGACGAGAATTGATGAGCTGCCGCAGCTTCTGAACATTTTCAAGGGCGATATGAGCGTCGTCGGACCGCGCCCGGAGCGGCCGGAGATTGCAAAGGAATATGAGGAATCGATTCCGGAGTTTGCTTACCGTCTGAAAGTAAAGGCAGGCCTTACCGCTACGCCCAGATTTACGGAAAGTACAACACGACCGCATACGACAAGTTGAAGCTGGATCTGATGTACATAGAGAGCTATTCGATTTTAGAGGATCTGAAGCTGATTCTTGCAACCTTTAAGATTGTCTTCACAAAGGAGAGCACAGAAGGGCTCGAGGAAGGACAGACGATCAGCCTGAACGCGAAGGAAGAGGAGAAAAAAGATGTTTAATACCGAGGACGAAATTCTGCGCCGGCTGCAGGAAAAAAATCTGGAAATGGCCGTTATGTTTTACCACTGGTGCCAGAGAAATCATCTGACCTGTTATCTCTGCGGCGGCGGCTGTATCGGTGCAATCCGCCACGGCGGCTTTATTCCGTGGGACGATGATCTCGACTTTTTCATGCCGCGGAAAGATTACGAGAAGTTCCTGAAAATCTGGGATACGCAGGAGGAGAGTAAAATCTACAAGCTCGAGTACCCGAAAGAGGCTTCTGCAATGCGCACACGTTTGCGAACATCCGCGACAGCCGCACCACGCAGGTGAAAAAGGAGCAGGTCGATATGGATCTCTGCCACGGCGTTGCGCTTGATATTCTCCCGATCGAGGGCTATGCACCGGGAAACCTTGCGCGGAAATGGCAGGTGATCGAGGGAAAGATTTTCCAGCTCTTCTGCACGCAGGTTATTCCGACCAAAGAACGCCACGGCGCGTTTATGCATTACCTGGGAACGATTCTGCTGGCGCTGGCTCCGACGCAGAAGATGCGGTACCGGATCTGGAAGCAGGCAGAGAACTATATTACAAAATTTGATATCGACAGCCCACGGGTGGACGGCATCACCGAGATGTGCGCACCGCAGGCGATTCTCCGGAAATATCCGAAAAAGATTTTTGCATCGGCGATTGAGGTTCCGTTCGAGAACGAGCGCCTGCCGATTCCGGTCGGATATGACACATATCTGCGCATGGCGTTCGGCGATTATATGAAACTGCCGCCGAAAGAACAGCAGAAAGGCCACCACGATGCGGCGTTTCTGGATCTCGATCATCCGTATGAGCAGTATAAGGGGATACACTACTGCTGTAAGAAATAAAGAAAGAGGATAAAACAATGCCGGAAATTTCAATCATTACCCGGTGTATCAGGCAGAAAAATTTTTAAAAAAATGTGTGGATTCCATTCTCTCCCAGTCTTTTACGGACTGGGAGCTGCTTCTTGTAGATGATGGAAGCACCGACAAGAGCAGTGAAATCTGCCGGACATACGCAGAACAGGATGTGCGGATCCGTTATCACCAAAAAGAGAACGGCGGCGTCAGTTCGGCGCGGAATGCGGGCGTTGCGCTTGCAGAGGGGCGTTATATCACGTTTGTGGACAGCGACGATTTCGCAGCGGAGGATCTTCTGGAAACACTGTATCGTCTGGCGGAAAAATATGATGCCGAAATGAGTATCTGCCGCGGATACGATCTCTATGAAGGAAGGCCGGTGCCGGATCTGAAACAGGAGGGAATCGAATCTGTGACCGACAGCGAGGAGGGACTGCGCCAGGTGATGAAGGCGCGCGTGTTCGGCGTGATGCCGTGGGGCAAGCTGTATCGGAGAGAGATTTTCGAGGGCGTTGTCTATCCGGAGAAAACAATCGCCGAGGATGCATACGTCATCGTTCCGTTAATGGAGCACTGCCGGAAGGTGGCCTTTTCCACAGCACAGAAATACTATTATGTGCACCGGCGCGAAAGCCTCACGACAAGCGGTTTTCGCTGGTCAGATCTGGGTTCGGTGGAAGTATGGATCATAATCAGAATGTCGTGGAAGAACGCCACCCGGCGCTGAAAAAAGAAGCAGGTGTGCGCTGCTGCTGGGCGCGGTTTTTCGTGCTGGACAAGCTGATGCTGTTGGAAACCATGGACGCGGAGAAAAAGGCGCTTGCGAAGAGGCTGGCAAAAGAGCTTAAAAAGCATCCGCTTCTGGTACTGGAAGGCGATCACTTCACGAATGGGCGGAAAATCGCCTATCTGACCCTGTTTCTGGGAACCGGAATTTACCGGCAGTGCGTTCGTGCACTGTTTCGGAAAAGAAATTTATAAAAATGCGGCAGAAACGAATGAGATTTTCGTTTCTGCCGCATTTTTATATGGATTTTTCTAGCTTTCTTTTTCGGAAAGCAGAACACCGTTTTTATCAAACACATACGTTGTTCCGTCAATTTTTTTCGTCCCGGTGACGCATCCGCCCCAGCTCTGGAAATAATATGTTTTTCCGTCAATTTCTGCCCAGCCGGTCTGCATGGAAGCATCATCGTTGAAGTAATACCAGTTGTTTTTATAATAGAACCACTGCGATTTTCTCGCACCGCCCCAGCTGTAGGTAAAGTACCAGACACCGTCCCGGATCACCCATTGGTTTGCCGGCATGACGCCGTTTTCATCAACAAAATAAAGATTGTTATCATACGTAAAGGCTTCATCCGTTTTCCGTGTACAGTCCTCATTAATATAATAGTATTTATTCTGAAGCAGCAGCCAGCCTTCGTGTGCGGCACCGCCCCAGCTTCTGAGATAATAATAGTTTCCATCCCATTTCAGCCACTGGTTCTGATACATTTTTCCGCTCTTATTTACAAAGTAGAGATTGTTGTCATACAGGAAACTTTCGTTCTGCTTCAGGGAACCGTCCGCATTCATAAAATACCAGGCGCCATCGATCTGATACCAGCCATTGGTTACGCAGGAATATTTCTGTACATAATACCAGGCACCGTCATGGTACAGCCAGGTGCTGCCGGAAATACCGCCCCAGGAAAGAAATTTGACGCGGTAACCGTTTAAGGTAAGTGTCGTATTGCGTGCGGCACCTCCCCATGTGTAAAAATAGTACATCGTTTTGGTCTCTGGATCAGCGTGCCATCCGGACGAATACATAATACCGGTATCCTTGGCGAGATAGTACCAGTTGTTGCTGATAAACTGCCATCCGGTCTGCATCTCACCGCTGCCGGAAAAATAATAGTAATCTCCGTCAAGCAGAAGCCAGCCTGTTGCCATAACGCCGTCCGCGCCGAGGTAATACGTTTTGTGGTCGAGGGTGAGCCAGCCGGTATACGGTGTTTCATCATCGTTGTAGTAATACCATTTTCCATCCCGTTTTACCCACCGATGACGTGGCGTTCGTTTGTGATCACGCCGTTTTCATCGGCGGTATATTCGATGCCCGTTTCTGTGTCGCGCCAGGAAGTGGAGCATACGAGAAGATGGCTGCTGTCTGCATAATATTTCTGTCCGCCGCGGGTGAAAAATCCGCTGTACGGGATGCCGTCATGATAAGCAACGAGCTTGGAAGAACGGCCGCGGTAAATTTCATAGGTATCATCCACGTTGGAAGTGACCGCGGAACCGGAAAAGTCAGCAATGACTGCCGGAAGATCGCCGAATATTCTGTCGTGGAAAATACGCGCAGCCCCAGAGAGGTCAGGGTCTCGACGGTATCGTTATCCATAATACGGAAGTCACCGGTCTGGATAAAATATTCCGGGTTGACGGCAGCAAGATAGTCTGCATCGACAGCATTCGGATATCCGTGATGATTGGAAGTCATCAGATCAATGCTGTACAGCCCGTAGTTCGAAACAATCCGGCTGGCATCGCCTCGACGTCGTCGATATCGCTCGTCAGAAAAGCGCGGTGGTCGTTTGCGGAGGCAATTACACCAAGACAGAACTGGTTGGCGTCCTCTTTTGGACTTGTGAGATAATCTTCCTCGTAGTTGACAATCTGGATATGGAAATTTCCAAAAGCAAAATCAGGAGATCCTTCTTCTGCGGAGGCGGCACCGGGATTCAGATGCTGGATCAGGGTCACACCTTCAGTCTCTTCTGCAGCAGTAAGAAGCTGGTCGTAGACATAAAGATTGTCCCAGAGACGCGCAGTATTATAGATATAACTGTCATCATACGGGAGCAGATAAACCCGGTCGGGGGAATACAGCCGCACGATGGTATCGCCGGTTCCAATATGGTCGCTGTGCGGATGTGTTGCAACATAAAACTGCAGATTATCGGAGGTGACACCGAGGGAGTCCAGGTAGGAGAGTACCTCATCGTCGTAGCCGGTCGACGTTGTGATGCCACTGCGCAGCGGATAACGCGGATCAGATCCGTCAGGGTAATCCCAGTCCTCGCCGGAGTCTACCATGCCGAAAATTTTCTGACCATTATCGTCTACACTTTCCAGAACGATGGCATTGGAGCCGCTGCCGAGTGTCAGAATGTGAATTTTTGCTGTAGTATCAGCGCATGTGTGTTTTCCGGGGTGAGAAAAAGAAAAGCAGCGGCAAGGGATGCCGCGCCGATGGAAAACACGGATCTGCGGGTATGCCGGGAAAAAGGCATATCAATGGCTCCTTTCATAACATATATCATTAAAACAAAAAGTAAAACAGCCGGGCGGAAAATAAGCGCTCGACATCACAATTATACAAAATTTCAGGGAAAAGTCAATGTTTATTAGAATTTCGATTACTTGACGCAGACAGGGCATCATGTTAGAATGAGTGGGATTGGGAATGTAAGGAAAAGAAAGGAACCAAACATGATTACCTTATTAAAAATGCCGGCACTGTTTCTGGGAATGCTCGCAGTGTTCTGCTGCCTGGGTTCTTTTTTTTATCAGAGAAAACAGGTATGAGAGCGGACATCTGGGTGAAACTGTGCTGTTTGGCTTTATTGCATATTACTTCTTATTTGAACTGATTTCTGTGCCGATGATGGTGCTCGGTGCAAAGCTGCATCTGCTCGCATGGGTATGGGCTGCTGTTGTGGCTGTCCTTGTAATTGCTTCCATCTGTCTTCATCTGGGAATGTGGAGAGAGTGGGGAAAAAGAAGCGGCGGTTTCTGGAGAGGAAAGACGGCGGCTTTTTATGTGATGCTGGTGCTGATTGGAATCCAGCTGTATTTTGTTGCTGCACTGCAGGAAAACGGAAGTGCGGATGCAGCGTATTATGTGGGAAGTGTGACAACGAACCTTGCGACAGATTCCATCAGCAGCTTTGACCCATATACAGGAAAAGCACTGGATTTTTTTAACATCCGTTATGTGTTCAGCATGTATCCGGCAGCAAATGCGGTACTGTGCCGTTTAACGGGCCTTCATCCGCTCGTAGTGACGAAGGTGATTCTCTGTATGATGACGGTAGTTTTAAGTTATCTCGTCTATGCACAGATCGGAAAGGCGCTGTTAAAAGAAAAACAGATGGTATGGGTGCTCCTGTGCTTTATCAGTGTTGTGAATCTGAATTTTCATACGATCTTTTCGAATGCGTCGTTCCTGCTGACGAGGGGATACGAGGGAAAGGCCGTATTGTGCAATATCATCCTCCCGTTTTTGTTTTATCTTGGCCTGCGCATGTATCAGGAGAAAAACGGAAAGAGAGTCTGGCTGCTGTTTTTCATGACAGGCGTCGCTGCGATTGACCTTACGATGTCATCCATGATGACCGTACCGGTGGCCATGAGTGCTGTGATTCTGCCGAATCTTGTGCGGAAAAAACGCTGGGGACAGAGCGGGCTCTATCTGCTTGCTGTGCTGCCGTGTGTGCTGGTGCTTGGGGTCTATCTCCTTGGTGTGCGCGGTATCCTGCAGATTCCGGTTGTGCGGTAGAAAGGAGAAAATGTGGGCGGAATAAATCTGAATGAGAGCGGCCTCGATTTTGTGAGACAGGTCTTTGTGACGTTTGGAGGAAACACAACCGTGCTGACGCTGTTTCTGCTGTCGGTGCTGTATCTCGCTTTAAAAGGAAAAAAGGAAGAGCGGTATGTGTTCGTAACAACCGCTGTTTTTCTGGCCTTTACGGTATACAATCCATTTGCGGTGAAATATATCCTGGGAAAACTTGGAATGGTCAATGTCTATTACCGGTTTTTCTGGATTCTGCCGATGGTACTGACCATCGGATATGCCTGCACGAAGTTGTGG